>Ga0335081_10003142_pt1 | contig 25966 bp, 25 predicted proteins | sample Lox_Sample_35_FD_206713 | JGI IMG/M metagenome (GOLD analysis project Ga0335081, IMG submission 206713) | Soil microbial communities from Loxahatchee National Wildlife Refuge, Florida, United States - Lox_Sample_3.5 | ecosystem: Environmental > Terrestrial > Soil > Wetlands | place: USA...
GGGCGAGCCCGGATTCACCGTGCTGCCCGTGCTGGTCCATGGGGACGCTGCTTTCGCGGGCCAGGGCGTCGTCGCCGAGACCCTGAACCTGTCGCAGCTGCGCGGTTACCGTACCGGCGGCACCGTACACATAGTGGTGAACAACCAGGTCGGCTTCACCACCGCACCGCAGCACTCACGATCCAGCGTCTACTGCACCGATGTGGCGAGGATGATCCAGGCACCGATCTTCCACGTCAACGGTGACGATCCCGAAGCGGTCGTCCGGGTCGGCAGGCTGGCCTTCGAGTTCCGGGAGGCGTTCAGGAAGGACGTGGTCATCGACCTCGTCTGCTACCGTCGGCGCGGGCACAACGAAACGGACAACCCGTCGTTCACGCAGCCGCTGATGTACGACCTGATCGATGCCAGGAGATCGACCCGCAAGCTCTACACCGAGGCGCTGATTGGCCGCGGCGACATCACCCTGGAAGAGGCCGAGCAGGCGCTCCGGCATTATCAGCAGCAACTGGAGCGGGCCTTCACCGAGACCCGCGAGGCGGCCAAGCGCCCGATCGAACCTGGCGCGGTGATCAGGCCGCAACCGGAGACGCACGAGCGGATCCACCGCGCGGTCGACACCGCGATCACCGAGGAGACCCTCAAGCGGGTCATCGACACGCAGCTGAACCTGCCGGACGGATTCAGCGTGCACCCGCGCCTGCAGCCAATGCTCGAACGCCGTGCGGTCGCGGTCGCGGAGGATGCCGTCGACTGGGGTACTGGCGAAACCCTCGCGATCGGCTCCCTGCTCCTCGACGGGCACCCGGTCCGGCTTGTCGGCCAGGACACCCGCCGTGGGACATTCGGCCAGCGTCACGCGGTACTCTTCGACCGGCGTACCGGTGCCGAGTACGCACCGCTCAAGCAGTTCGACCGTGGCACGACCAAGCTCTACGTGTATGACTCGCTGCTGTCCGAGTTCGCCGCGATGGGGTTCGAGTACGGCTACTCGGTGGCACGGCCGGAGGCGCTGGTGTGCTGGGAGGCCCAGTTCGGCGACTTCGCGAACGGCGCACAGTCAATCCTGGACGAGTTCATCAGCTCCGGTGAGCAGAAGTGGGGCCAGCGCTCCAGCGTGGTCCTGCTCCTGCCGCACGGCTACGAGGGGCAGGGCCCCGACCACTCCTCCGCCAAGATCGAGCGCTTTCTCGGGCTGTGCGCGCAGGACAACATGACCGTCGCGCAGCCCTCCACCCCCGCCAACTACTTCCATCTGCTGCGCTGGCAGTCGCTGTCCGGCCGGCGCAAGCCGCTCGTGGTGTTCACGCCGAAGTCACTGCTGCGGCTCAAGGCGGCGACCTCTGCGGTGTCCGATTTCACCGCTGGCACCTTCCGTCCGGTCATCGACGACCCGGCCAGCCCTGACCCGGCTTCGGTCCGCCGGGTGTTGCTCTGCTCCGGAAAGGTGTTCTACGACCTGGCCGCGCACCGCGCGTCAACCGGTGACAAGGCGGCGGCGATCATGCGAGTTGAGCGCCTCTACCCGCTGCCGGTCCAGGAGCTGAAGGCCAGTCTTGCGGCCTACCCGGGCGCGCGGGAACTCGTCTGGGTGCAGGACGAGCCAGCCAACATGGGCGCATGGCCGACGGTCGGCTTGAAGCTCCCGGCTCACCTCGGCAGGCCGATCGCCCGGGTGTCGCGGCAGGCGAGTTCGGCGCCCGCTGTCGGCTCCGCCATCATGCACGCGGCCGAGCAACGCGCGCTCATCGAGGCAGCCTTCGCACCTGGACCGGGCGCGGCCGTCTGACCATGTACTTCACCGACCGCGGTATCGAGGAACTCGCCCAGCGGCGCGGCGACGACGAGGTTAGCCTCCGCTGGCTTGCGGAACGGCTGCGCGAGTTCGTCGATCTCAATCCCGGCTACGAGGATCCGGTGGATCGGCTCGCGACCTGGCTGGCCCGGCTTGACGACGACGAGTGATCCAAGGTCCCGCCTGCGGCACCCGGCCGGCCGGCCAAACCGGTGGGTGGCACACCGTCAGGGTTGCGAGCCACGCGCCATTGGCTGGGCGACGCTGCGGGTACTGCGCCGCGCCGAAAGCATCCGGCGCAGTACCCGCAGCACGCGGTGGGCGGCGCGGCGGGACCGAGCGCGAAGCACGCGGCGAGCGCGGCGGGACCGAGCGCGAAGCACGCGGCTAGCGCGGCGGGACCGAGCGGGAAGCACGCGGCGAGCGCGGCGGGACCGAGCGGGAAGCACGCGGCGAGCAAAGCGTCAGAACGAGACAGCGCGATGTCATTACAATCGCGATACATCTTGACTTTCGGTAAACGCGATATATCGTATTTCTAGTTGCGCTCACTGATAGCGCTCTACCGCGATGAAAGGGAGCCCGTGATGCCGCGGTGGATCATCGACACGCCGACCAGCCTGACCTTCGACGGCGTGGTCGCTCTCAGGATCCGGCTGGTATCGGGTTCCGTCGCCGTCCTCGCAGGGCAGGACACGCCGCGCCTCGACATCGAATCGGTCTCCGGCCAGCCACTGCTTGTCACCCACGAGGCGGGCATCCTGACGATCTCGTATGAGGACATGACCTGGGACGGCCTGCTCGGCTGGCTTCGCCCGCAGCGGCACTACGCGACGATCGCGGTCACTGTGCAGCACGACTGCCCGCTGCAGCTTGGCGTCGTCAATGCGACCGCCATCGTATCGGGCATGACCGCGCGGACCTCGTTCAAGAGCGTGTCCGGCGGGCTCACAATCGACGGCGTGACAGGCAACCTGGACGCGAACACGGTCTCGGGCTACCTGGAAGCGCAGAATGTCGACGGCGAGGTTTCCTTCAAGACCGTCTCGGGCGACCTGACGATCGCCGGCGGGTCGCTCGCCCGGCTCGACGCGAAGACGGTCAACGGCAAGATCACTGCTGATGTGGACCTCGCTCCGGCCGCCCTTGTGCAAGCCGCGACCGTATCAGGTGACGTGGCAGTGCGATTGCCTGCCACGGCCAGCACCCGGGTCGACATGCGCTCTACCTCGGGCCGCGTGGAAACCGCGTTCGACGGGCTCGACGGCGACCGCAAACCAGGCGCGACCAGCGTGGCCGGGACGCTAGGCGCCGGCGACGGCAAGTTGTCCCTCGCCACGATTTCGGGAGCGGTGACCTTGCTGCGGCGCAACCCGCCCGCGGGCCAGCAGCGGTCGCGGGTCGGCACGGAGGAGGCGCTATGAGCCCCGTGTTCGGACACGGACGGCTGCGGCTATATCTCCTCAAGCTGCTCGACGAGGCACCAAGGCATGGCTACGAGGTGATCCGGCTCCTCCAAGACCGGTTCATGGGCGTTTACGCACCCTCGCCGGGCACCATCTACCCTCGGCTGGCCCGACTCGAGGAGGAAGGCCTGCTGACCCACGATGAGGATGATGGCCGCAAGATCTACCGGATCACGGACAAGGGCCGCGACGAGATCAACCGCCGACTCGACGAGCTTGATGATCTGGAGCGGGAGATCACCGAATCGGTGAGCGGCATCGCCCGTGAGGTCAAGGAGGACGTCCGGGAGACGGTACGCAGCTTGCGCGAGGAACTAACCTTGGCGACCCGCGAGGTGCACAAGGAGACCAGGCGGTCAGCGCACGAGCAGGCAAGCAGGAGGCGCGACGAGGCGCGCGAGCGGGCGCGGCAGGTCCGGGAGGAACTGCGGCAGGTCCGCGGCGAGGCACGCGGGCAAGCCCGAGGGCGCGTGGAGCCGGAGCAGGAAGCGCGGGCGGACGGCCCGGAGCACCAGGCACGGGCGGACGGCCCGGAGCACCAGGCACGGGCGGACGGCCGGCAGCACCAGGCACGGGCGGACGACCCGCAGCACCAGGCACGGGCGGACAGCGAATGGGGCGGGCCCGGGTGTCAGGACTGGGCAGGCTGGACCAACTGGACAGACTGGCCGGGCCGACGGCATCGTCCCGACGGGGGTGGCCGCGGTGACTTTGAGGCAGTGGCCAAAGACTTCAGCAATGAGGTGCGCCGCGCCATACGGCAGGCAGGCGCGCTCGGCGAGAGCGCCATGGATGACATGCGGCTCATCCTGCAGGACGCCCTGCAACGGATCCGCAGCGAGGTCTTCGGTCCGGTGAAGCCGCGAGGCGGCGAGCCTGGATTCGCGTCTGGTGACGCCGCCCGTGACAACACCGCTTCCGGCGACGCCGCCCATGACAACACCGCTTCCGGCGACGCCGCCCATGACAACACCGCTTCCGGCGACGCCGCCCATGACAACACCGCTTCCGGCGACGCCGCCCGCGACAACACCGCTTCCGGCGACGCCGCCCGCGACAACACCGCTTCCGGCGACGCCGCCCGCGACAACACCGCTTCCGGTGACGCCGCCCGTGACGACAGCGCGTCCGGTGACGCTACTGCGGGCAACGCCGCTCCGGGTCGGGGCGCTCTTGGCGCGAACCCGACCAGTGACACGGGTGGCGAAGGTAACGATGCCGGAGCGGCCGCTAAAGGGTAAAAACGATCTTCCCGAAGAGCTCGCCCGTCATCATCGCCGTGAACCCATCGCGAGCCCGGTCCAGCGGCAACTGCGCGTCGATCAGCGGCCGCAGCCCGGTCTGAGCGCAGAACTGCAGCAGCCGGCCAAGCTGATCGCGGGTTCCCATGGTCGATCCGACTACCGAGAGCTCGAGGAAGAATACGCGGCTCAGGTCCGCTGGCGGTGCCGCGCCGCTGGTTGCGCCGGAGATCACGACCCGGCCACCCGGCCGCAGTGACCTGAGGGAGTGTGCCCAGGTTGACTGACCAACAGTCTCCATGACGGCATCGACCCGCTCTGGCAGCCGCGAGCCCGTCCGGAAGGCCTGCTCCGCGCCGAGCGCGATGGCGCGTTCCCTTTTCGCCTCGCTGCGGCTCGTGGCCCAGACCCGGAAGCCGCCGGCCCTGCCGAGCAGGATCAGCGCCGTCGCCACGCCGCCGCCCGCTCCCTGGACCAGCACGGTGGCGCCGGGCTCGATGCCGGCCTTGCCGAAAAGCATCCGGTAGGCGGTCAGGTACGCGGTCGGCAGGCAGGCCGCCTCCGCAAAGGACAGGCTGGCGGGCTTGGGCAGCAGGTTCCGCCGTGGCACCGCGACGCGCTGCGCGAAGGTCCCGTCGTAGCGCTCGGACAGTAGCGACCGGTCGGGGTCGTGCGTCTCGTCTCCCCCGCCCGCGGCCGCATCACCGATGATCGAGTGCACGACGACCTCGTTGCCCTCTTCATCGGTCCCCGCGGCGTCGCAGCCGAGGATGATCGGCAGCCGATCCTTCTTGATACCTACACCGCGCAAGGTCCACAGATCATGATGGTTCAGCGAGGTGGCCCTCACCGTGACGGTGGTCCAGCCGGGCTCGGGGGCAGGCTCCGGCCGTTCCCCCATCTCCAGGCCGTTCAGCGGCTCATCGGGGTCGAACCGTGCAGCAGTGACAGCGAACATGCCAAGGACATTACCGGCTGGTCGGGCGACCCCGCGGCTGGCCGGCCAGCGTGGCAAGCCGGCCAGCCGGTCCGCATCGCCAGCCGGTCCGCATCGCCAGCCGGTCCGCATCGCCAGCCGGTCAGTGCGCTCAGATGATCAGCACGCAGAATTTAGTCTTCGTACTGACGCCGCGCTTGCGTCTGCTGCATTGGCCCCAGCGTGCGGCCTGAGACGCCCTCGCCGCGGTGTGGGCAGGGCGTTTCACCAGCCAAGCCTCCCGGGCAGATGCGCGGGACGCTCCGTTTCGCCCCCTCTTCGTACCCGATGTGTAATACTCAATAGGCGGGTGCAACTCTTACCCGCTGTCAGCGAGACCCCCGCAGGTAAGGATCGGGAGTGGATCTCAGCTCTTACGCCGAACTGGCGGTACGACTGGTGAACACCTACGATCCCGCGCACCCGGATCGCGACGAACTGCGGGACCTGGATGCGCTCCGCACCCTGGTCGCTGATCTGCCACACCTGAATATGCGGGCAACTCGCAACGACCTCGACGCGCTTCGACTGCTCCGCGCGGAGCTGCGGAAGGTATTCTCGGCATCCGCTGAAGGTGACGGCGCCGAGGCGGTGGAAACGCTCAATGCCCTGCTCATCCAGCACCCGATCCATCCCCAGATCTCCGGCCACGACGGCCAGCGGTGGCATCTGCACCTCACCGAGAGCGGCTCGGTCGCGGACAAGTACGCTGCCGGCGCGGTAATGGGCCTCGCTGTGCTCGTTACCGACATCGGCACCGAGCGGCTGGGGCTCTGCCAGGCCGCGTCATGTGATGCCGCGTTCCTCGATACCACCACCAACCAGTCCAGGCGTTACTGCTCGGACAGGTGCGCGAGCCGGTCTAACGTGGCGGCCTACCGGGCGAGGCGACAGCGCGGCGACGAGGGGGAGCCAGCCGCCGTCGTTCCCCTCTGATCGAACTCAGCTGCCGGGCGGGACCCGCGCGGCGCGATCGGGACCCGGATCGCGAAATTTGACGGTCCGTATAGAGGATATTGGCAAGAATGGTACCGCGGACACGGCGAGGCGACTGGCCGGGGCCGGGTGATCAGCTATAGACAACGCGTATAGATGTTCAGTTTCACACTGCCGGTTCTGTGACATGCGTTATCGAAATGCCGCCGGGTGACTACTTTTCAGGGGAAGATCTAATCCGTACGATGACGTCACTCTCGCGGGAGTCCCGGCGAGCCCGCGGGCGGTGTTCTGTCCACCTTATTCGTAGGCGGAATGTGCGAGCCCTTGGCTGAGCTTGATCACTTGATCGGGAGGAATTCATGGCTGCGACCGCTCCTGGCGTAACGCCTGTAAGTCCCGGGGAACACCACCTGCACCGAGCAGTGGGACTGCGTGGGCTCACCATGATCTCGCTGGGCTCAATCATCGGGTCAGGCTGGCTTCTCGGAGCCCTCACCGCCGCCAAGGTGGCGGGCGGCGCGTCGATCTTGTCGTGGATCCTGGGCGGTCTCGTCCTGGCACTGCTCGCGCTGGTGCACGCCGAACTCGGCTCCACCTACCCGGTGTCGGGCGGGACCGCCCGGTTCCCGTACATGGTCTTCGGCTCGCTCGGCGGGTTCACCGGCGGCTGGATGGCGTGGATCCAGGCCGTGACGATCGCGCCCATTGAGGTCGAGGCGACGCTCGGCTATCTCAACTCCAAGTTCACCAGCCTGGACCTCATCAACACCAACGGAACGCTGAACGGCAGGGGCATCGCGATCGGCGCGGGTTTCATGCTCGTGTTCGCCGTGATCAACACGATGGGCGTGCGCTGGCTGGCCGAGACCAACACGATCGCGGTGTACTGGAAGATCCTGATACCGCTCATCACGATCTTCGCCTTGCTGTTCACGGTGTTCCACACCAGCAACTTCACCGCCGGTGGCGGGTTCGCCCCCTACGGATTCCACGGCATCTTCGCCGCGCTCCCGCTCGGCATCGTGTTCGCGCTGGAGGGATTCGAACAGGCCATCCAGGTCGGCGGCGAGGCAGAGAACCCGCAGCGGAACATCCCGCGCGCGGTGATCGGATCCATGATCATCGGGACGGTCATCTACCTGCTGCTCGAGGTCGCCTTCGTCGGTGCGCTCAACCCGGCGGACCTCGTGCACGGCTGGGCAAACCCGATCTCGGGGGTATCGGCATTCGGTCCATACGCGACGCTGGCCACCGCGGCGGGCCTGGGCTGGTTGTCCACGCTGCTCATCATCGACGCGGTCGTCTCGCCGGCCGGCACCGGCCTGGTATACGTCGGGACGTCGTCCCGGTTGTCCTACGGCCTCGGCCGCAACGGCTACTTTCCGAAAACCATCAGCAAGGTCAGCAGGCGGGGCGTCCCGTTCGCCTCCATCTGCATCGCCTTCGTGGTCGGCATTCTCACCTTCCTGCCGTTCCCGAGCTGGGCAGGCCTGGTCGGGCTGGTCACCTCGGCGACAGTGATCATGTACGCTTTCGCTCCGCTTTCCCTGGCCGGGCTGCGGAAGCAGGACCCCGACCGGCCGCGAGCCTACCGCCTGCCCGCCGCTGGATTCCTTTGCCCCCTCTCGTTCATCGCCGCGAACTGCATCGTGTACTTCGCCGGGTTCAGCACGATCTTCTGGCTTTACGTCTTCGTCGCTGTCGGCTTCGTGGCCTTCGGCATCTACCAGGTCTCGCTGCCGGCGGAACGCCGGACGATCATCGACTGGCGGGCGGCGCAGTGGATCATACCGTGGCTGATCGGCATTGCGATCATCTCCTGGCAGGGCCGGTACACCAGCACGCCCGACACGGTATTCGGTATCACCCTCAAGCCCACTCTGAGGATCCCGAACTGGTGGGACCTCGCCGTCATCGCCGCGTTCAGCCTGTTGATCTACTACTGGGCCGTGGCGGTCAGCATGGCGCGCGACAAGGTCCACGCGGCCGTCGAGGATGTGGAGGCGGAGGCGTCCGTGGAACTGACGGCCCCGCTGACCTGATGCGATGTGGATTCACCCATGAGCCATCCAAACCGGCGTCGGCCGAAAGGAGAGTGAGCTTAGATGAGCACAAATTCCGGGCAAGAGCGGATCGTCGTCGGGATCGACGGGTCGCCGGAGGCGACCGCGGCGCTGTCCTGGGCGGTCAATGAGGCACGCCTTCGCGGAGTCGGGCTGCGTATCATTCATGTCTTCCCTGCTCTGATCTCGCTCGTCGGAACGACCGCCCACGAGTACTGGCCGCAGGTCGTGAAGGAACAGGAGGCCATGTTCGACCAGGTAATGGCGGCGGCACCAACCATGGATGATCTTGATGTCGAGCGCTCCCTGGTTCATGGAAACCCGTCAGAGGTGCTGGTCGATGCGAGCCGCGGAGCCAATCTCCTGGTCATCGGTTACCGCGGCCGCGGAGGTTTCCGCGGGATGCTATTGGGCTCGGTCTCCATTCACTGCGTGCAGCAAGCGCACTGCCCGGTCGTGGTGGTCCGCCAGGATCGCCACGACGACTAGGGCGTGTCCCGTGGATCTTGGTGGATGCGGGCGGTGATCCAGACGGCGACCGGCAAGGCGGAGGAGGAGCCGATCGCGATGCGCTGGCGACTGCCTTAGCGGGCATTCGCGGGCGGCCGGCACGGGCACCGATCTTCACCGATGCGGCGGTCCCGGGACCGGCGCAGCGGCCAGTAGCGAAGCAGCACCCGGCCTTCAACCAGGCGGTCTGGCACCGCACCGAAGGCCCGGCTGTCCACCGCACCGCCGTTCGGATTATCGGATTCCAGCCACCAGCCATCCTTGACGTGCCGGGCCGCCCGCTTGACCAGCAGCATGCCGGGACGCCCTGGATAGCCCGCGACGACAAGCTGCCCGGCCCGCACCCGCCGCGTCCTGAGCACGATCAGCCAGTCGCCGGGCTGCAGGGCCGGCTCCATGGACCGTTCTGCCACGGCAACGCGCCAGAGCGGCCAGCGCATGCTCCCCTCCCAGCTTGTGGAACTGACCGCAGCGGTCGCCGCGGTACCTGCCGGGCCACCTCAGCAGAATATCCGGGTGCCGCCGCGGAGCCGGCGCCGCCGCGCGGCCCGAGCCGGCGCTGCCGCGAGATCGGGGCGGCCGCGACGCACGGCCCGTGGCAACTGCGCGACGCCATACCTTCCCGTCTTCCTGGGCCCGTGACGCGGTAATGTCAGGGTCCGGGACCGATGATCCGAACACGAGGAAGGGAATCGATGAGGCTGCTCACACGTCTCCTCGAACCGAAGGCCACCGCCTACGCGCACTGCGATCTGCCGTGCGGCGTTTATGACCCGGCGCAGGCCCGGATCGAGGCCGAATCCGTCAAGGCGATCTGCGAGAAGTACCAGCAGAACGACGACCCGGAGTTCCGCACCCGCGCACTGGTGATCAAGGAGCAGCGCTCCGAGCTGGTAAAGCATCACCTTTGGGTGCTGTGGACCGACTACTTCAAGCCGCCGCACTTCGAGAAGTACCCGAACCTGAACCAGCTGTTCAACGAGGCGACCAAGCTGGCCGGCGCAGCCGGCACCAAAGGCAGCGCCGACATCGGCAAGGCCGGCGAGCTGCTCGCCAAGATCGACGAGATTTCGAAGATCTTCTGGGAAACCAAGAGCTGACTTGCTGAACGCAAGGCCGTGACGGCGTCCGACGGTGAGGCCGTGACGGCGCGAGACCGTGACGGCGGGATCGTGAGGCCATGACGGCGTGAGGCCGCGGCACCGCACCATGATTTTCCGGGTGCGCGCCGCGGCCTGGCTTTTGCGCGGCGCGGTCGCGCACTGCCGCACCGCTTCTTCTTCCGCGGCGCCGCGGGCGCGGCAGGGCGATCAGCAGTCCCTGTCGCAGGCGGTTGCAGGTCGCAGGGATCGATCCCGGAAGTCCATTTTCGGCCATTTTCGCAGGTGAGCGCCCGCCTCCCGGACACCATTAGGCTCCCGCACAGCATTAGGATGGGGTTTCCGCAGCGTAACCTCGCGCCGCGTGTCTATGCAGTCCCGCTGCGAAGGTAGGTTGCAAGCAGAACGCGGCGACTTCAACGAGGTCCAGAGGAGGGCCGTGAGCGAGAGAACCGCAGACCGGCTTGCTGCGTCGCCCGTGGCCGCCGGTAATCATCTGCCGAAGGACGTCGTGACCGTCCGCATGCCAGCCGAGGGCGCGTATCTGTCCGTGTTGCGGACTGCCACCGCTGGCCTGGCGGCGCGGCTGGACTTCACCCTCGACGAGATCGAAGACCTCCGCATCGCGGTGGACGAGGCGTGCGCCATGCTGCTCCCCCAGGCTTCGCCTGGCGCCGATCTCGAGTGCGAATTCGAGCTGGATGCCCGTGCCATGACCGTCACCGTCTCCGTGCTCGCGGAAAATGGGCGACCGCCCTCGCGTGACACGTTTGCGTGGACGGTGCTCACGGCACTTGCGGGGAAGGTCGATGCTCAGGTGGGACCAGACAAGAAGGTCACAATCATCTTGCAGAAAAGCCGCGACACGTCGCGGGACGGGTAAGGGCACGAGAGCCGCGCCGTGACTGCGAAAACCGAGCACGCGGTTCCGGACCGGGTGCGGGCCCGAGAGCTGTTCGAGCAGCTCGCCGTACTGCCTCAGGGCGATCCCGCGCGGCAGCAGGTTCGCGGCGAGCTGGTGGAACTCCACCTCCCGCTCGTCGAGTACCTTGCCCGCAGGTTCCGTAACCGGGGCGAATGGCTAGATGACCTCACGCAGGTAGCGACGATCGGGCTCATCAAGTCCATCGACCGCTTCGACCTCGCGCGGGGGGTCGAGTTCTCCACCTACGCCACCCCGACGATCGTCGGCGAGATCAAGCGGCACTTCCGTGACAAGGGGTGGGCGGTGCGGGTCCCGCGCCGCCTGCAGGAACTCAAGCTTGCGCTCACCAAGGCCATCGGCGATCTGGCCCAGCGCGAAGGGCGCGCGCCGACGGTCTGCGAGCTCGCCGCCCATCTGCGGATGAGTGAAGAGGACGTGCTCGAAGGACTCGAGTCGGCCAATGCGTACTCGACGGTCTCACTCGATGCGCCTGACTCGGGGGACGAAGATGCCCCAGCCGTCGCCGACTCGCTGGGCATCATGGATGACGCGCTAGAGGGTGTCGAATACCGTGAGTCGCTCAAGCCGTTGCTTGAGCGACTGCCGGCGCGGGAGAAGAAGATCCTGATGCTCCGGTTCTTCGGCAACTTGACCCAGTCTCAGATCGCGGCCGAGCTCGGCATTTCCCAGATGCACGTCTCGCGGCTGCTCGCACGCACGCTGGCGCAGCTGCGCGAGGGCCTCACCGCGGACGACTAACGCGACGGTGGACGGGCAGGCTCCGCGGCACGCGGCGAGAATTCGCCGGACACGCCCTAACCGCGCGGGTTGCCGCGTTCACCCATGAGAGCCCGCCAGGTCGCTGGGGCGAGCAGAAAGGCCAATCCGATCAAGGCGAGCAGGATCAGTGGTACTCCCCAGCCGTAGCGGCCCCCCTCGATCAGGTAGATCGCCACGATCGCGCTGAAAAACTGGGTGAGCAGCGCCGGGGTCCGGCTCCACCTGCGCGCGCGTCCCAGCCCGGCCGCGATCGCGATCAGCGCGGCCGTAGCGCCGAACCCGATGATGGTCAAAGCCACCCCGCTGCTGACTTGGTAGGACCGGCCGGAGATCGTGTCGAATCCAGCGATCACGGCGGCGGTGAGAACACCAAGTGACTCCGCGGCCTGCACGGCAGCTGCGCCGATCAAGGTCACTGGACGTTCCGGCATGTTCTTGCATCCTTCCGCCATCGCTACCCTAGGCGCGTGCGTGCGTTCCTGATCGTGAATCCCCGCGCCACCTCGACGACGGCGCCTCGCCGGGATGTCATCGTGCGGGCCCTAGCGTCCCTCGTCAAGCTGGAAGTCGTGCACACACGCTACCGGGGGCACGCCGCCGAACTGGCTCGCGAGGCGGCAGCGGAAGGCCACGAAATGCTGTTCATCCTCGGCGGTGACGGAACGATCAACGAGGCGGTGAACGGCCTCCTCCAGCCACGCGGAACCCTGCGCGTACGGGACGACTCCGGCGGCCCGGGCGGCACCCGCGCCCGGCACGCCCCTGGCGCGGGGACCCGTGGCGACCGCCATCCGGATGCCGGGCAGCTGCCGGCGCTGGTGCCCATTCCCGGCGGCAGCGCGAACGTGTTCGTCCGGACGTTGGGAATGCCCACCGATCCGATCGATGCGACGGGAGCGATCCTCGGCGCGATACAGGCGGGACGCCAGCGCCGCATCGGCCTTGGCCTGGCTGGAGACAGGTACTTTACCTTCAGCGCCGGGCTGGGCCTGGATGCAGAGGTCATCCGCGCCGTCGAGGGACACCGGGCGAACGGCCGCCCGGCATCTCCGGCGCTGTACCTCTGGACAGCCGTGCGGCAGTTCTACTCGGTGACCGATCGCCGAAAGCCCGCGCTCACCATGGAACGGGACGGCCATCCGCCGATCGGCCCGCTGTTCATCGGCATCGTCTCCAACACGTCGCCATGGACCTACCTGGGGCACCGCCCGGTGAACCCGAATCCATGCGCTGGATTCGACACCGGGCTCGACGTGTTCGCGTTGCGGCGGCTCCGGACCCTGGGGACCCTAAGCGCGCTGCGCCAGATGATAGGCGACCGCGGCCGGCCGCCGTCCGGGCGGCACATAGTGAGCCTGCACGATCAGGCGGAGATCACCCTCCACTCCAGGTGGCCCATCGCGTGCCAAGTGGACGGCGAATACGTAGGCGAAAGCGAGTGCGTGCTATTCCGTTCAGTACCCGGCGCATTGCGGGTCGTGGCATAGGGCAAGCCAATGCCATCAGCCATCACGCCCGGATGGCGCGAGCAGGCTCGCGGTCACTCAGCGTTTCATGGTCGGATACCAGCAGTTTCGGCATTCGACATCGAACTGTGACATGCGAGCGCCCGGCGACGTGACACGGCAGCGCCGTGATCCATCTGAGATCGGAATCAGCCTCAACGTTTGCTCAAACCTCTTGCGCTTGATCGCTAGCGTTTGAGAAGCTCAATATCGATGCAAGGCACGGGTGTCATGGCCGGGCCGCGCAGCACGGATGCTGAGCGGTGGTCGCTGGCACAGGTCGCATGGCTCCTCATGTGGCTGCTCACGCTTGCGCCTTTTGCCCGACGCGGGGAGGTTCTGCGGTCGGCGTGGGCGCCGACGGCTGTGCCGTGTTTCGTGAAACGTTTCACAAGCACGGAGGAAGACCCACGGAGCCGTATGGCGGCTCACCTGTCGCAATGAGGAGTGGTCCGCATGGACTGGCGCCATCACGCCGCCTGCCGTGACGTGGATCCTGAGTTGTTTTTTCCGATCGGCAACACGGGCCCGGCTCTCTTGCAGATCGAGGAAGCCAAGCAGGTATGCCGAAGTTGCCCGGTGACTGAATCTTGTCTGCGATGGGCGCTCGAGAGTGGCCAGGATGCCGGCGTCTGGGGCGGCACCAGCGAGGATGAGCGGCGCGCACTCAAGAGCCGTACGGCCTACCTCCACGCTCGGGCCCACGTCTGACGCCGCGAGCTCCGGACCCCCTGAAAGTGCCATCGGGTTACATCATGATGTACCCGATGGCACGACCGCGACCCGGGGTACCTGTAAAGCCCCGGGCGGGCGGTGCGGTAAAGCCCCGGCCGGGGGTGCTGCAAAACCTCGGCGCGCGTGCCGAAAAGCCCCCGGACGGGCATGCGGTAAAGCCCCCGGACGGATGGTGCGGCGAAGGCGCGCGGTGCGGCGCGACCTGTCGATCTCGGGTCAGCCTGTCCGGCCGGAGCCGCGGGATTCGGCCTGAGCGATGCCAGCGGAGGCAGAAGTGACGTCGGCTGGGTCTGCGGGCAACTCCATGGGCAGATCCACAAGCACCTCGGTGCCCCCGCCAGGCCGCGGCAGGAATTCCAGCCTGCCGCCCAGTTCCGCGACCACGAGCGTGCGCACGATCTGCAGACCGAGGCTGGTCGATGCGTTGATATCGAATCCCTCTGGCAGCCCGGCACCGTTGTCTGCGACCACTACCGTGAGCCGCTGCGGACCGCGCCGCACGGTCACCTCGATCGCGCCAGCGCGCTGCCCAAGCCCGTGGCGCACAGCGTTCTGCAGAAGCTCGGTCAAGACCATCGCGAGCGGTGTCGCCACCGAGGCGGGCAACGTCCCGAAACGACCGGCCAACCGGGGCGTGATCCGCGCCTCTGGCGCAGCGAGTTCGGTGCCCATTATGGCGACGCGCCTGGCGATGTCGTCGAAGGCAATGACGTCATCTGGCGTGTGGGACAGCGTCTCGTGCACGATCGCGATCGAGCCAACCCGGCGCATCGCTTCCTCCAGCGCCGCACGTCCCTCCGGGACCCGGATACGCCGCGCCTGGAGCCTCAGCAGTGCGGCGACGGTCTGTAGGTTGTTCTTGACCCGGTGATGAATCTCCCGGATCGTGGCGTCCTTGGTGAGTAGCTCACGTTCCCTGCGGCGCAGTTCGGTGACATCCCGGATCAGCACGACCGCCCCGGTGCGGGCGGCACCAACGACCAGCGGTATTGCGCGCAGCTGGACAACGGATCCGTTCCCCTCCACTTCTGTTTCGCGTGACGCACGACCGCTGGCCACCACGACCAGCGAATCATCGACCGGCTTGCCCGGCTCGCACAGCGCAGCGGTCACCGGGCCGAGTTCGGCCCCGACCAGATCCGCGGCAAGGCCGAGCCGCCGATAGGCGGAAAGGGCGTTGGGGCTCGCATAAGTCACCTTGCCGCCGTGATCGAGGCGGAGCAAGCCGTCGCCGACCCGCGGCGACCGCACGAGGGTGGGCGCCTCACCGGGGAACGGGTACCTGCCCGCCGCCACCATCTGCGCCAGGTCATCCGCGCTCTGCAGATACGTCAGCTCCAGTCGGCTCGGGGTGCGCGCGGCACTGAGGTTGGTGATCCTCTCGATGACCGCGATAATCCGACCGGCCCGCCGCACCGGGATGGCTTCCCGCCGCGCCGGCACGCCGTCTGTCCAGTCCGGGTCGCCCTCGCGGCAGATCCGGCCCTCGCGGTAGGAAGTGTCCAGCAGCGGCCGCTGGCCGCACGCCGCGATGGTGCCCACGATGTCGTCGTGGAACGCGGTCGGGCCAGTGGTCGGGCGCATCTGGGCCACCGCGACCCAGCCGCCGCCATCTCTCAGCACAGCCCACAGCACGAGGTCGGCGAAGGACAGGTCCGCGAGCATCTGCCAGTCCGACACGACGGAATGCAGCCACTCCAGATCAGCGTGAGATAGCGACGTGTAGCCGCGGACGAGGTCACTCAATGTGGGCACGTTAGGAGGCTACGTGGCGGCCGAGGCCGGCGATACACCGCAGCACCGTACCCCGCCAGCGCGGTGCAGCTTCCCAGGCTGGCAAGATGCGGACATGGGCGAGGATTTCGCCGCGCGAAGCGGCGGCGGCGACCGCGATCGGCGCGACCCGATCATGCGGCTCCGCGACGCCATGGCCGCACGCAGTGCCGCTGGCCTGAAGCGGACCCTGCATGCCAGGAGCCCGGACCACGACGGCCTGCTCGACCTCGCGTCCAATGACTATCTCGGCCTCAGCAGGGACCGGCGGCTCGTCGAGGGCGCCCTACTGGCGACCCGGATGTGGGGAACGGGCGCCACGGGGTCGCGGCTGGTCAGCGGCACCACGAGACTCCACACCGCGCTGGAGACCGCACTCGCGCGTTTCGCTGATGCGCCGGCGGCGCTTGTATTCTCCTCCGGATACCTTGCCAATCTGTCCGCCGTGGCAGCGCTCGCCGCGGCTCTCGGCAGCGGTCAGCGCGGCCCGGGCCGCGGCGACGAGCCTAATGGCACAGCCGCGCCGACCGGTCCCGCGAGCTCTCGCGGTATGGCCAGCGCGCGCGTGCTCGTGATATCGGACGCGGCGAACCATGCCTCGCTGATCGACGCCTGCCGTCTGTCACATGCGCGCATCGCGGTCACCCCGCACGGCGATGTCGCAGCCGCGGCGAGCGCCCTCGCCAGCAGGAGTGAGGATGCGGCGATCGTGGCGACGGACGCGGTCTTCTCTGTCAACGGGGACCTGGCCCCGCTCGCCGGCCTGCACCGTGCGGCACGCGCGCACGGCGCGCTGCTCATCGTGGACGAGGCACATGCGTTCGGCGTCGTCGGCAGCGACGGCCGTGGCGGTGTGCACGCCGCGGGCCTCGCCGGCGAGCCCGACGTGGTACGGACCGTGACGTTGTCCAAGGCCCTCGGGACGCAGGGCGGCGCGGTGCTTGGCGCCACCGAAGTGATCGATACGCTGATCGACACGGGCAGGTCCTTCATTTTCGACACGGGGCTCGCGCCCGCGTGCGCGGGCGCCGCGCAGGCCGCGCTTGACGTGCTCGTGGCATGTCCCGGGCTGGCGGTCCGGACCAGGGAGCGCGCAAGGAGGCTCGCGGACATCGCCGCCGGCCTCGGATTCGAGACAACGCGGCCCGACGCGGCGGTGGTCTCGGTGACCCTCGGGCCGCCCGCGGCCGCATTGGCCGCACAAAGGCTGTGCGCCGACCACGGCGTTAAGGTGGCCTGCTTCCGGCCACCGTCCGTACCGGACGGACGCTCATGCCTGCGGCTGGCGGCGCGGCCGGGGCTGACCGATGCTGACCTGGACACTGCCCGCCGTGCATTGACCGCGGTCCGTACCCATGTCCCGCAGGCTGCGGCGGCGGCCGAAGGAGGAGACCGACCGTGACCGCTCAGCCGATGCGGTCGTCGGCCGACTGCGAGCACAGCCAGCGGCGTCGCGAGGCGGCAGGCGGGAAGGCGCTGCCTGTGGCCGGGGCCGATCCGCCCGGCGGCGGAACCGGCGAGGAGGGCTTGCGAATCCCCAAGTACTACACGGTGAAACGACAGCTACTCGAGTTGACGGGCACCATGACGCCCGGCAGCCCGGTCCCACCGGAACGTGAACTCGCCCAGCGGTATGCGACATCGCGGACCACCGTCCGGCAGGCGCTGGCCGAACTGGTGGTCGAGGGCCGGCTGCTGCGGATGCAGGGCAAGGGCACGTTCGTGGCAAAGCCGAAAGTGGCACAGATCCTCGAACTGGCCAGCTACACCGAAGGAATGCGTGCGCACGGACTTCATCCAGAAACCCGGATACTCGAGATCGGCTACGTGACCGCCGGCGACAAGCTCGCCGGCCTGCTTGGCATCCGGCCCGGCGGCCGGGCGCTGCGCATCCACCGGCTCCGGCTGGCCGATGGCGAGCCGATGTCCATCGACATGTCGCAGCTGCCGGCCCGCAGGTTTCCCGGGCTGCGCAAGAACCTGGAGCGGCACTCTTCGCTCTACGAGACGCTCGCCAAGGCCTACGGAATCCAGCCGGCCGAGGCTGAGGAGACGATAGAGACGGTGCTCGCGGGGCCGGACGACGCGCGCCTGCTCGGCGTTGACGTCGGGCTGCCCCTGCTGCTGCTGTCAAGGCACGCGTTCGACGTAGCAGGAAATCCGCTCGAATGGGCGCAGTCGTGGTATCGCGGCGACCGGTACAAGTTCGTCACCCGGCTGCGGCGCGCGCCCCGGACCGGTGAGCCGAGCGCGGGGCAGCAGGCGGCGGCGCCGTGAGCACGCTCGTGGTCAGCGGCACAGGCACCGGTGTCGGTAAGACCATCGTGACAGCCGCGGTGGCCGCCCTGGCGGTCGACCGCGGCCTGGATGTGGCAGTAGTCAAGCCGGTCCAGACCGGTGTGCTGCCCGGCGGACCGGGCGACCTCGATGAGGTCGCCCGCCTTGCGCGAGTGACAGACCTGCACGAGTTCGCCAGGTTCCCCGCGCCGCTGTCACCGGAAACCGCCGCCAGGGTGAGCATGCTGCCGCCGGCGGACCTGCTTGCGGCCGCCGTCCAGGTAGCGAAGCTCGCAGCCGATGGAAGGCTTGTGCTGATCGAGGGCGCGGGCGGCCTCGCGGTGCGCTACGACGCCGACGGCACCAGCATCGCCGATCTCGCGGCGGCGCTCGGCGCGCCGGTTCTCGTCGTCGCCGCGGCCGGGCTCGGCACGCTCAACCACACAGCGCTCACCTTGACGGCCCTGTCCGCCCGTGGGCTGGACTGCGCCGGTGTGGTAATCGGTGCCTGGCCATACCAGCCGGATCTCGCGGTTCGCTGTAACCTGGCCGACCTGCGGACGATCGCTGGACGGCCACTCAGCGGCGCCCTGCGGGAAGGTGCGGGTACGCTCCACCCCGAGGGCTTCCTCGCGATGGCTCGCGCCGGGCTCGCCCCGGCGCTTGGCGGAGAGTTCGATCCGGCAGAATTCGAGCGGCGAAGCGGCTGGCCGGAACCGCGCGAAGGAGTTTCGTGAACGACATTCTCTCGGTGGCACGGCGCCAGGTCCTCGGCGAAGGCCGCGGCCTCGACCAACAGCAGGTCCTCGCGTGCCTGGACCAACCTGACCACGCGACAGACGAACTGCTCGCACTCGCCCACGAGGTGCGGATGCGCTGGTGCGGGCCTGAGATAGAGGTTGAGGGCATTATCTCGGTGAAGACCGGAGGATGCCCAGAGGATTGCCACTTCTGTTCCCAGTCGGGCCGTTTCACCTCACCGGTGCGCTCGGTATGGCTCGACATCGATGACCTCGTTAGCTCCGCACGTGCCACAGCTGCCACCGGCGCCACGGAGTTCTGCATCGTGGCCGCCGTCCGCGGCCCGGACGAACGGCTCATGTCACAGGTCCGGGCCGGCATCACCGCGATCAAGGCCGCGGTGGACATCAATGTCGCCTGCTCCCTCGGCATGCTCACCCCGGACCATGCCGCCGAACTGGCAGCGATGGGCGTGCACCGCTACAACCACAATCTCGAGACCGCCCGTTCGCACTTCGGCAGCGTGGTGACCACGCACACATGGGAAGAACGCTTCGAGACATGCGAACTGGTCCGCTCGCATGGGATGGAGCTGTGCTGCGGCGCGATCATCGGGATGGGGGAAAGCATCGAGCAGCGGGCCGAGCTTGCCGCCCAGCTCGCGGGCTTGGATCCGGACGAAGTCCCGCTGAATTTCCTCAACCCGAGGCCCGGCACGCCGTTCTCCGAGTACCCCCTTGTGGACGGCAGGGAAGCGCTCAAGACTATCGCCGCGTTCCGGCTCGCGCTGCCACGCACGGTGCTGCGTTATGCAGGCGGACGGGAGCTCACACTTGGCGACCTGGGCACCCGCGAGGGCATTCTGGGCGGCATCAACGCGATCATCGTCGGCAACTATCTGACCACCCTCGGCCGCCCGGCCCGCAGCGACATCGAAATGCTCGGCCAGCTGAAGATGCCGATCAAGGCGTTGTCGCAGACTCTTTGACCGGCCTCCCCCCTGCGGGATCGCTTAACCGGTTCTGGCCGGCGACCCGGCTGATGGCTGGCCAGCGCCACGATGGCGCAGCCACGGCCAGGCAGCGTCGTGGACGGCGTAGCGGCAGCCCGCCTGGCGGGCCGGCCCGGCGTGTTGGCGTGGCGGCAGCCTGCAGGGGCGGCCGGCGCTGGCGGGCCGGCGTCGCGGGCCGGCGTGGCGGCCTGCAGGGGCGGCCGGCGCTGGCGGGCCGGCGTCGCGGGCCGGCGTGGCGGCAGCCCGCAGGGGCGGCCGGCGCTGGCGGGCCGGCGTCGCGGGCCGGCGTGGCGGCAGCCTGCGGGGGCGGCCGGCCTGGCCGCCGCCCGCGTGGCGGGTCGCCGTCGCGAGTTGGCGTGACGGCAGCCCCCGGGTGGGTCGGCGCGCGGCCTTTAGATACGAATGCCGGGTCTGGTCAGCGCACTTGAAACCCGGCGTGCGAACGGAAATGTCATCTGCTGGTGATTGCATGGAAGCATAATCACATGGAAGCACCAGCGTGGCTTCCGTCGCGTGTGACGGGGTCCTGGTCGGCCTGCGAGCTGGCAATTTCTTCCCAAGCCGCCGCCGGAACCGCAACCAGGACACAGGGAACGGGAGAAGGGAAGAAATGTCCCAGCAGAACCCAAGATCCAGGCATCCTGTCACCTGGGCGGTGCTCACCATCCTGATACTCGCGCCGATCGTGGCCACTCTCTGGGTGCCTTTCTACGCGCGTGCCACACCGGAGGTCGCTGGCTTCCCGTTCTTCTACTGGTACCAGCTCATCTGGGTGCCCATCGTGGCGGTCACGAGTGGCCTCGCCTACGCGCTGCTGCGGCTCACCGGACGCCCTCGTGGCGGGCCAGGCGCCGCGTCTGGCCCGGACGCGGAGGGCCCGGGTACCGGTAAGAGGACGGTGCAGGCGCCATGACGACCCACATCAACGCCACCGCCTTCTCGATTTTTACGGTCCTGTTCTTAGTCGTCACCCTGGTTGGTTTCGCGGCCGCACGGTGGCGGCGCGCGGAAGACCTGCTGAACCTGAACGAGTGGGGACTCGGCGGCCGCAGCTTCGGCACCGTCGTCACCTGGTTTCTGCTCGGTGGTGACCTCTACACTGCCTACACCTTCATCGCCGTGCCAGCGCTGATCTTCGGTGTGGGATCGGCAGGATTCTTCGCCGTCCCATACACGGTCATCGTTTTCCCGATCGTATTTGTGTTTATGCCGCGGCTGTGGTCGGTCTCACATGTGCAGGGCTACATCACACCGGCCGACTTCGTCCGCGGGCGTTACGGCTCCCGCGGGCTTTCCCTGGCAGTGGCGCTCACCGGAATCCTCGCCACGATGCCCTACATCGCCCTGCAACTCGTGGGCATTCAGGTGGTCCTTGACGTGATGGGTCTCGGCGGCGGCACATCGACTAACGTCTTCGTCAAGGATCTCCCCCTGTTCATCGCGTTCGTGCTGCTCGCCGCCTACACCTACGTCTCCGGCCTCCGCGCGCCGGCGCTGATCGCATTCATCAAGGACACGCTGATCTTTGTCGTGATCATCGTGGCGATCATCTACATCCCGATCAGACTCGGCGGCTGGGGTCACATCTTCGGTGTGGCCGACGCCCACTTGAAGACGGTGAACCCGAAGACCGGCAAGCCCTTCGGCAGCCTGATCACACCCGCCGCCGGGCAGTGGGCGTATGCCACCTTGGCCCTCGGCTCCGCACTCGCGCTGTTCATGTACCCGCACGCGGTGACCGGTACGCTCGCGGCCAAGAGCCGCCAGACGATCAGGCGCAACAGCGCGCTGCTTCCCGCCTACTCGCTCATGCTCGGGCTGATCGCGCTGCTCGGCTACATGGCCCTGGCCGCCAAAGGGGTCCCCGCCGCGGTCAAGGCGGGCGGCAACACCCAGCTGGCGGTGCCGTTGCTGTTCAACGCCATGTTCCCGAACTGGTTCGCGGGGATCGCGTTCGCCGCGGTCGCGATCGGGGCGCTCGTTCCCGCAGCGATCATGTCGATCGCCGCGGCCAACCTGTTCACCAGGAACGTGTTCGTCGAGTTCGTCAAGCCCGACGCGACGCCGGAACTGCAGACCCGCGTATCACAGGTGACCTCGCTCATTGTCAAGGCCGGCGCGCTGCTGTTCGTGCTCGCGCTATCCAAGTCGTTCGCGATCAACCTGCAGCTGCTTGGCGGGATATGGATCCTGCAGACATTCCCGTCGATCGTCGCAGGCCTCTATACGAGGTGGTTCCACCGCTGGGCACTGATCATCGGCTGGGCCGTGGCGATGGTATACGGAACGGTCCAGGCATACCGGGTTCCGGTCCCTGGGACGCCAGGATCGCACTTCGGTGGCTCCACCGCGCCCATCCCGTTGATCGGCCAGACCGGGTACATCGCGCTGACCGCTTTCGTTATCAACCTGATTATCTCCGTCGCGCTCACGCTGATCTTCCGTGCGGTCAAGCTGCCCGGCGGAACCGACGAGACGCTGGCACACCACTACACCGCTGACACAGGTGATCCCATCGTTCACGAGCTGCCCGGATTGGTGGACGGACGCGTAACAGCCGGACCCGAGGGAGCCACCTGAGGCAGAAAGTGACTAATTGGTAGCGTCGGCGGATGAGTGAGCAAGCCGGGTGACCTGTGGCTGGAATGGTTGCAGGACGCGGTCGCCGCCGCGATGCCGACGGATGAGGCGCTGCTCGGGAGCGCGCGGCACACCGGGCGGCGACCGCGGCGCTCACCGCACAGACGCAGCCCCAGCCCCGCCTCAAGCTCAATGATCCGCAACTGTGTTAACCCACCCGCAGATAGCCCGGGCAGGTTAACACGCGCAGGGATCATCAGCGGACATAGCCGATCCGGAACGGACGCCCACCGAGGTGGCACCCTGGCATGCGAGGATGAAACCCGCCGGGTGTCATAACTGCCGGGTATCACCATGCTTGGCGTGACTGATGAACCGCTCTCTGTCCACAAGCACCCGTTCCACCGTGCCCGCGCCGACAACCGTGTCCTCGTCACCAGCTGATCCCTCGGGCCGCTTCTGCCGGACGATGAACCTGAACACCAGCCGCCGACCGTCAACCTCGGTCAGTTCGGCCTCCACCAAGACCTCGGCCCCGATCGGGCTTGCCTGCTTGTGCTCCATGGCAACCGACGTGCCGACCGAGGTCAGGCCTGATTCCAGGCTTGGCGTGATGGCCGCGACCGACGCCGCCTCGGCGAGCGCGAGCAGCCGAGGTGTCGCGAGGACGGGCACATCACCGCTGCCCATCGCTTTGGCCGTGTCGGTGTCCGCGACGAAGATCCGCACGGAGGCGAGCAGGCCGGGTGTAAGCGCCATGCTCGTACCCTAGTGCTCGAAGGCGCGCTGGTTTTGCAAGCGCGGTAGTTTCATGATTGCGGGTTCTTGCGTCGATATGGCGGAGATTCCAACCGCGATCTTCGAGTCACGGCAAGGAGCGCGATGACCGCCCGATTCTGTGATCGTTGCGGCGGCCGCATGGACGATGCGGACACCCGCGGCGCCGCCAGCGGAACCAGCGCTGTCAGCGCCAGTACTGCCAACCGTGGGGGCGGTCTCGTCAGCGCCGGCGCAGGAAGTAGTGATGCCCACACCCCCGACGCCGGCTTCGCTGCTCACACGGCCGACGTAAGCGTCGGCGTCGGTACTGACGCTCACACCGCTGGCGCGCGCGTCGGCGCTGACGCTCGCGGTGCTGGCGCTTACGCGGCTGCGACAGCCGCCAGTGATGACGCGACACATCGTCAGTGCCAGGCAGCGAGGCGATTGGAGCCACCGCGGTACTGCGCCCGCTGCGGGCGCCGGATGGTGGTTCAGATCAGCCCCGGCGGCTGGACCGCCCGCTGTGCCGAGCACGGTATGACCAGCCACCTCGGCTGACGCCGCCAGGCCGGGTGCCACGCAGCGGCAGCCGCTCGGCCAAAGGGTCCTCATCTTATTCAATGACGGCGATCAGGTCGCCCTCCTGTATTACGTCACCCTCGGCCACGTGCAGCCTGACCAGGGCGCCGGTGTCCTCGGCGATGACAGGAATCTCCATCTTCATCGACTCGAGTATGACTATCGTGTCCCCCTCTCGCACCTGGTCGCCCTCGGTGACGACCAGCTTCCAGACGTTCGCGACCATCTCCGCGCGGACCTCCGTCACCGCGGCTCCTTTCCTTAGCCGGGACACTCGGCGGCCCCCCGGGCATCCGCCGGCCCGTCACCATTGTGCTGGGTACTCGCGCTTTCCGCGCGGCCAGGCCGGTCACGCTCGCATCCGGTCCACGACGGTCGTGTCGTAGCCGCCGCTGACAAACTCGTGGTTATCGAGCAGTTCGGCATGGAAGGGCAAGTTCGTCTTCGGGCCCGTGATGCGGAACGCGGCGACCGCCTCCCGCGCCCTGGTGAGCGCCTCGTCCCGGCTGGCGCCGTGCGCGCAGAGCTTGGCGAGCAGCGGGTCGTAGAACGGTGTCACCCTCGTGCCGGCAGCGTACCCAGCATCCACCCGGATGCCGGTGCCCGCGGGCTCCTCCCAATCGCAGATCTCACCGGGACTCGGCAGGAACCGCCGTGGGTCCTCGGCGTAGACCCGGAGTTCGATCGCGTGTCCGGTGGGCCTGATGCTGGCCAGGTCAGCTGCGGGCCGCTCATCTGCGTGCCGCTCGTCCGGCGGCCGCTCATCCGGGGGCCGCTCGCCGGGCCGCTCGCCCACGGGCCGCTCGCCCGCAGGCCGCTCGCCCGAAGGCCGCGCATCGGCGCGCCAGGCATCCGCGCACCGCTCGCCCGCGGCGATCAGGAACTGCTGCTCCACCAGGTCGATTCCGGTGACAAGCTCGGTCACCGGGTGCTCGACCTGCAGGCGCGTGTTCATCTCGAGGAAGGAGAACTGGCGGGTTTCGGCATCCACCAGGCATTCAACGGTACCCGCGCCCCGGTAGCCGACCGCTTCACCGGCGCGGATCGCCGCTTCGAGCATGCGCTCACGCAACCCCGCCGTGACACCGGGGGACGGGGTTTCCTCCGCGATCTTCTGGTGGCGGCGCTGCACCGAGCAGTCGCGTTCGCCAAATGCGAGTACCGTCCCGTCCGGGAGCCCGAGGATCTGGACCTCGACGTGCCGTGCACGACGTATGTAACGCTCGATCAGGATGGCCGGGTTGCCGAAGAAGCGCTCCGCTCGGCTGCGCGCGGTGGCGAACGCGGCACGCAACTGCTGCTCGTCGTGTGCGCCGCTCATGCCGATGCCACCGCCGCCCCCGGCCGCCTTGACCATGACCGGATAGCCGATACGGGCCGCCTCGGCGACGGCGGCGTCGGCGTCGGCGACCGGTGCACGGCTGCCGGCCGACACCGGCACACCGGCCTCCTCCATCAGGTTCCTAGCGTTGATCTTGTCGCCCATCTGCTCCATCGCCGACGGCGGCGGGCCGACCCAGATCAGCCCCTCTTCGATGACCCGCCGGGCGAACCCAGCGTTCTCAGCGAGGAAACCGTAGCCGGGGTGCACCGCGGCGGCTCCGCTGCGCCGGGCCGCCCCGATGATCGCCTCCACGTCCAGGTAGCTGAGCTGCGGTGGCGGCGGCCCGATGAGCAGCGACTCATCCGCTTCTCGCACGTAGGGCAGCGCCTGATCTGCCTCCGAGTAGACGGCTATGGCCTTGATCCCCATACGCCGCGCGGTCCGCACGATCCGGCGCGCTATCTCACCCCGGTTGGCGACAAGGACGGACTCGAACACGTCGGGCTCCTCGGGTGTCGCGCAGACTCCGGCGGCGGGTTAGGGCGTGTCCCGTCCTAGCAGCCACGGGGATCGCCGTGACTCGGTGGCAGGTCAGCAGGCCGACGGGGCCGGCCGATGGTACTTTCCCGCAGGGTTGACCCTAACGCCTGCGGCCTGTTCGCGCCGCTCAGACCCCGCACCATCCCGCCCCACCTCCCCCAGCTAGCCGACCCCTCACCCTGCGGCGCCCACCCCACGGCAACCCTCACCCCCGCGGCATCCCTGACCCCGCGGCACCCCTCACTACCGCTCACTGCCGCGGCGCCCCGCACCGCGCGGCACCCCTCACTACCGCTCACTGCCGCGGCGCCCCGCACCGCGCGGCACCCCTCACTACCGCTCA
>Ga0335081_10003143_pt1 | contig 25962 bp, 15 predicted proteins | sample Lox_Sample_35_FD_206713 | JGI IMG/M metagenome (GOLD analysis project Ga0335081, IMG submission 206713) | Soil microbial communities from Loxahatchee National Wildlife Refuge, Florida, United States - Lox_Sample_3.5 | ecosystem: Environmental > Terrestrial > Soil > Wetlands | place: USA...
AATAACGCCGTACCATGGAGCATACCTCCACGCGTTCCCCCCGTGATGCGAAAGGCGCTATGAGATTTCCCCCTGTTCCCGTCGCTGCCCTGCTTTCCTGTTTCGTTCTCATTCATCCCCCGTCAACCCGCGCAGGCGAGCGCTTGCCCCGGCGGCCGGCGCTGGACCGGCGCTCCGAGACGATGATCGATTCGCTCCTGCGCGTCATGACGATCGAAGAGAAAGTCGGCCAGCTCGTACAGTTTACAGGCTGGCACCCCGACGCGCACTCCGGTCCCATGATATCGCCGGAGCAGCGGGCGCTGATCAGCCGGGGAGAGCTGGGGGGGATATTCAACATCTGGGGGGCGCGCGCGACGCGTGAAGCGCAGCGCTGGGCCCTGGAACATTCCCGGCTCAGGATTCCCCTGATCTTCGGGCTCGACGTGATTCACGGTTTCAGGACCACGTTCCCGATCCCCCTTGCCGAGGCGAGCAGCTGGGACACGGCGATGGTGGAGCGGGATGCGCGCGTGGCTGCGGTCGAGGCGTCGGCCTCGGGTGTGAACTGGACGTTTGCGCCGATGGTCGACATCGCACGCGATCCCCGCTGGGGGCGCATCGCCGAGGGCTCCGGCGAGGACCCGTTGCTCGGGTCGCTCATGGCCGCGGCGCGCGTGAGGGGATTCCAGGGGGCCGACCCGTCGTCCGACAGCTCCATTGCCGCCTGCGCGAAGCACTTTGCCGCCTACGGCGGCGCGGAGGGGGGGCGGGACTACAACACCGTCGACGTGTCGGAGCGGACGCTGCGTGAAGTCTATCTCCCCCCGTTCCACGCGGCGGTCGATGCCGGTGCGCTCACGCTCATGAGCTCATTCAACGAGATCAGCGGCGTGCCCAGCACGGCGAACCGGTGGCTCCTCACGGACCTCCTCAGGGGGGAGTGGCGCTTCCGCGGGTTCGTCGTTTCTGATTGGACGGCGATCACCGAGCTCATCAATCATGGAGTTGCCGCCGACACGCCCCGGGCCGCCGCGCTCGCCCTGCGCGCGGGAGTCGACGCCGACATGGAATCGGGCGCATACCTTATGTCTCTTCCGGGCCTCGTGCGGAGCGGCGTGGTGCCCGTCGCCGCGCTGGACGAGGCCGTCCGGCGCGTCCTCCGCGTCAAGTGCGCGCTGGGGCTCTTCGACCACCCGTACGGGAGATCCAGCGAGGAGCGGGAGCGCACATCGATCCTCACCCCGGAACACGTCGCGCGTGCGCGCGAGGCCGGGAGCGCATCGATCGTCCTCCTGAAGAACGATGGAGGGGCGCTCCCCCTCTCGCCGTCGGTCCGCTCCATCGCAGTCATTGGCCCGCTGGCCGCAGACAGCGTCGACCCGCTCGGTCCATGGGACGCGCTCGGCAGGCCCTCGGACGTCGTTACGCTCCTGGACGGGATCGCTCGCGCGGTGTCTCCCTCCACGCGCCTCCTGTACGCCGAGGGGTGCGGCATCGAAGGGAGCGACAGGAGCGGGATTGCCCGGGCGGTCGAGGCCGCGAAGAGTGCAGACGCGGTCGTGCTTGCCGTCGGGGAATCGCGCGAGATGAGCGGCGAAGCATCAAGCCGGTCGTCGCTGGACCTCCCGGGCGTTCAGGAGTCGCTCGTCGATGCGATCTGCGCCGCGGGAAAACCCGTTGTCCTTGTGCTGATGAACGGCCGGCCCCTTGCCATCACGCGGCCGCTGGGCGAAGTGAACGCCGTCCTGGAGACCTGGTTCCTCGGTGTGCAGGCCGGCAACGCCATCGCCGACGTCCTCTTCGGAGTCCGGAACCCCTCGGGCAAGCTCCCCGTGACGATCCCCAGGACCGTGGGGCAGGTGCCGATCTACTACGACCACAAGAACACCGGGCGGCCCCCCCGGGATGACGAGAAATACACCTCCCGGTACATCGACATCCCGAGCACGCCGCTCTTCCCGTTCGGCTACGGGCTGAGCTACACGACGTTCGACTACGGCGCCCTCACGGTGTCCCCTGCTGCCATGGACAGCGGCGGCGCCGTCAGCGTCGCCATCCGCGTGAGGAACGCCGGCCCCCGGGAGGGGACGGAGACCCTCCAGCTCTACGTCCGCCAGAACGTCGGGAGCGTGACGCGGCCCGTCAGTGAGTTGAAAGGCTTCCGGCGGGTGACGCTTGCACCCGGCGAGGCGGCTGTTGTGGCGTTCAGCGTGGCCTGGACCGACCTCGTGATGACTACCGCCGGGGGAAAACGGACCGTGGAGCCGGGAACATTCACCGCCGGGATCGGACCGAATTCGCGCGACGTGAAGGAGGCGGAGTTCACCGTCAGCGCGGCCGCCCCGCGGTGAGGCGCGGCAGCATCCGGACAGAGAGAACAGGAGTAACCCATGGCAATGACTGATGTGGTGCTCGGCGTCGACATCGGCGGCACGAACACGAAATACGGGCTCGTCGACAGGGAGGGACATTCGGTCGCCCAGACGTCGATTCCCACGAACGGGCACGAGAGCGCCGAGACCCTGATCTCCAGGCTCCACGACGGTTTCACGCGGATGCTTGCCCCGCTGAAGGCTTCGCACGTCCTGCGGGGGATCGGCATGGGGGCGCCGAACGCCAACTTTTTCAGGGGGACGGTGGAGAACCCCCCGAACCTGAACTGGAAGGGGGTGGTGCCCGTCGCCGACCTGGTCAGGAAATACTACGACCTGCCGGTCGCGCTGACCAACGATGCAAATGCCGCCGCGCTGGGCGAGATGCTCTACGGCGCCGCGAAGGGGATGAAGAATTTCATCGTCATCACGCTGGGCACCGGCCTCGGGAGCGGCATCGTCTCGCACGGCGAGCTGGTCTACGGTGCGGACGGGTTCGCCGGGGAGATCGGTCACACGATGGTCGACCCGGATGGACGTGAATGCGGCTGCGGGCTGCGCGGCCACCTGGAGACGTATGCCTCGGCGACCGGGTTGTGCCGCACGGTGAGCGAACTCCTTGCCATGCGGAGGGACGAAAGCCCGCTGAGGAAGATCGCGCCGCTCGAGCTCACTTCCCGTGCGGTCGCGGATGCCGCGAACGCCGGGGACCCGATCGCCTGCGAGGCGTTCGAGGTCACCGGCCACATCCTCGGCATGAAACTCGCCGACTCGGTCGCCCACCTGAGCCCCGAGGCCATTATTCTCTTCGGCGGTCTTGCCGCGGCCGGTCCACTCATATTCGAGCCGACTGCCCGGTCACTGGAGGAGCACCTCCTCCCGATTTTCAGGAACAAAGTCAGGCTGATCCCCTCCGCCCTGGGCGAGGGGGACACCGCCGTTCTCGGCGCCGCCGCGCTGATCTGGAACGAACTCCTCAAACAACAGAAGCCGTGAGGTACCTCCGATGACACGCACGCTCAGAGCCCCCCTTCTCCTTTGCTCACTCCTCATCCTGCGGAGCGCCCCGATGCACGCACAGAACGATAGCGCAATCGACGCGAAAGTCGACGCGATCCTCTCCCGGATGACGCTTGCGGAGAAGATCTCCATGCTCGCCGGGGACGGGTTCAGCTCGACGCCCGTGCCGCGGCTCGGCATCCCTTCGCTGAACATGACCGATGGGCCCGTCGGTGTCCGGTGGGAACAGTCGACCGCGTTTCCCGCCAGCATCGCCATGGCGGCAACGTGGGACCCGCCGCTGATCCGCCGCCTGGGCGAGGCGCTCGGCGTGGAGGCGCGCGCGAAAGGAAGGAACATGCTCCTGGGTCCCTGCATCAATATCAACAGGGTGCCGGTGGGGGGGAGGAGCTTCGAGAGCTTCGGGGAGGATCCCTTCCTGATGGCGCGCATGGCGGTGGAATACATCCGCGGCGTGCAGTCGCAGCACGTGATCGCCACGGCGAAGCACTACGCCGCCAATAACCAGGAGTTCGAGCGGACGACGATGGACGAACAGGTGGACGAGCGGACGCTCAGGGAGATCTATTTCCCGGCGTTCCGCGCCGCGGTGCGCGAGGCCGGTGTCCTCTCCGTCATGTCGGCGTACAACAAGCTGAACGGCCTCTGGTGCAGCGAGAACCCGGTGCTCCTCACCGACGTGCTGAAAAAGGAGTGGGGCTTCAGGGGGTTCGTGGTCTCCGACTGGGGCGCGCTGCACAGCACTGTCCCCACGGCAAACGCGGGGCTGGATATCGAGATGCCCCACGCGGATTACCTGAACGACTCACTCCTTGAGCCCGCCGTGGCGCGGCACGAGGTAAGCGAGCAGATGATCGACGACAAGGTGCGCCGCATGCTGCGCGCGATGGAAGTGATCGGCCTGTTCAACCCGGCGCCCCCGCCCCCCGCATCGGCGGTGAATTCGCCGGAACACCGGGCGCTCGCGCGCGACGTGGAGGCGGAGGGGATCGTCCTCCTGCAGAACAGGAACGACGTCCTCCCCATCGACTTCCGGGGCGTGAAGACGGTCGCCGTCATCGGCCCCGGGGCCGCCGTTGCGCGCACGGGAGGAGGCGGGAGCGCCTACGTATCGCCCTACTACGGGGTCAGTCCCCTGGAGGGGATACGCGCGAAGGCGGGCGGATCCGTCACCGTGGTCACCGCACCCGGCTGCGTCATGGACCAGGATATCACCCCGGCGCCGGCGTCCTGGCTCCGTCCCCCCGCGCCCGATGAAGGGAAGGAGGGACTCCGCGGGGAGTACTTTGCCAACCAGGAGTGGAAAGGGGCGCCGGCGCTGACGAAGATCGACGCGCAGGTGGACTTCGACTGGGGGAGCGGGTCGCCCGATCCGTCGATCCCCGTGGATCATTTCTCCGCGCGCTGGACCGGACAGCTCGTCCCCAGGGAGAGCGGTGATTTTCAGCTCAGCATCCGGAGCGATGACGGCTCGCGGCTCTACGTGGGGGGGGAGCTCTTTATCGACAACTGGGGCGAGCATGCCGGCGTGACCAGGAGCCGGATGATCACGCTCACGAAAGGGAAACCGCTCGATCTCAGGCTTGAGTACTACGAGAACGAGGGGGGAGCGCTCGTCCAGCTCGGCCTGACCTCGCATGGCAACGACATGCTCGCCAGGGCCGTGGAGCTCGCCAGGAACGCCGACGTCGCCGTCGTCTGCGTCGGCAACACGAACGAAATCGAGACCGAAGGCGTCGACCGCGCGTCGCTCGCGCTGCCGCAGGGACAGGATGAGCTGGTTGCGGCTGTCGCGGCCGTGAACAAGCGTACAGTCGTGGTGCTCACCAGCGGCGCCCCCGTGCTGATGCCCTGGGCGGAGAAGGTCGGCGCGATCGTCCAGGCGTGGTTCGGGGGGCAGGAAGTCGGCAACGCGCTGGCCGACGTCCTCGCGGGCGACGTCAACCCTTCAGGCAAGCTCCCGGTGACGTTCCTCCGTTCCTGGGATGACACCCCGGCGCGCGCGACATACCCGGGACGCAACGGAAGAACGGAATACGCCGAGGGGATATTCGTCGGCTACCGCTACTTCGACAGGGAGAAGAAGGAGGTCCTCTTCCCGTTCGGCCACGGGCTCTCGTACACCACGTTCGCCTACGGCCCCCTCACCGTGTCGCCTGTCGAGGGGGGCGCAAAGTATGCCCGGGAGGTGTCGCTCGCGGTCACCAACACCGGGAAGCGCGCCGGTGCCGAAGTCGTGCAGCTCTACGTGGGGGCGCGCACTCCTCCCGTGCCACGTCCGCCGGATGAGCTGAAGGCGTTCGCGAAAGTCGTGCTGGCGCCCGGCGAGACAAAGCACGTCACGCTGACGCTCGACGAATCGTCGTTTGCGTACTACGACGCCGCGTCGAAGGGGTGGAGTGTCGCCCCCGGCACGTTCGACATCCTGGCCGGCAGCTCGTCGCGCGACATCCGCTCGCGGGCCGCCATCGAGGTGAAGTAAATGGCGCGCCTTCCGGCGGCCCGGGGGGCGGCGCTCGCCCTTTGCTCCCTCCTGATTCCCCTTTCACTCCGGGCGCAGGAGGGAGTCGCGTTCGCGGATTTCTTCGTCGACTCGACGCTCCGGATCGATTATTACCACTCCGGCTCGAAGGACCAGGAATCGATCGGCCTCGACCACCTCTACAGGCAGGGGGCGTGGGCGGGGAGCACGCGCCACCTGGTCGATCACTTCGGCCTGGGGCGCTATGCCGCCCTCATGTACGACACCGCCTCGGGGAAGCTGATTTTCTCCAGGACGTACGACACGTATTTCGGAGAATACCGGACGACCGCGCCCGCGCGTGAAGGGATCGCGCGGACATTCCACGAATCGGTGCTCGCGCCGTTTCCGCGGCGGCCGGTCAGGGTGGTGTTCGAGCGCCGGGACAGGCGGAACGCCTATCACGCGCTCGCGAGCGTCGTCGTCGACCCCGGGGATTACCATATCATCACGGAGTCTCCCTCCCGCGGCGACAGCGTCTATGAGACGTTTGTGAGCGGCCCTCTCCACGAGCGGGTCGACCTCCTGATCATCGGCGAGGGGTACACGCTCGGGGAGCGGGGAAAGTTCGAAACCGACCTCAGGCGATACACGGACATTTTCTTCTCCTGGGAGCCGTACAAACGCCTGAAGGAGAAGTTCAACGTGAGGGGTATTTTCTCCCCCTCCCCCGAGGATGGCGTGGACGAACCCCGCCAGGGCGTCTATCGCCACACCCTCCTCGGCGCGTCGTTCAATTCGCTCGATTCCGACAGGTACCTCCTCGTCGAGGACAACAGGCTCCTCAGGGACGTCGCGGCGCAGGCGCCCTACGACGCGCTCCTGGTCATGGTCAACAGCCGGCGCTACGGGGGAGGGGGGCTCTACAACGACTACTGCTGCTTCACCAGCGACGGGACGTGGAACGAGCACGTGATGCTGCATGAGTTCGGTCACGCGTTTGCGGGGCTGGGGGACGAGTACTACACGAAGGACGTGGCGTACGAGGACTTCCTGGTGAAGGGGGTGGAGCCGAACGAGCCGAACATCACCGCGCTCCTCGATCCCGCGAAGCTCAAGTGGCGCGATCTCCTTTCGCCGGGGATCAGCATACCCACGGAGTGGGGAGAGGCGACGTACGACAGCCTGGGTGCGCTCAGGGACAGCCTCTCGACCCTTCGCGCGCGGCTTGCGGCCTCCGGCGGCGCGGTGCACACGCGCGAGGATGACGCGCGCGTGGCTGCGCTCGACACCACGCTCCGCACGGTGAACAGGAGGCTCGCGTTGTTCTTTGTGGACCACCCGCTCCGCGGCAAGGTGGGGGCGTTCGAAGGGGCGGGCTACATGGCGAAGGGGTTCTACCGCCCCACCGTGAATTCGCTGATGAACTCGTTCAACGTCCAGGAGCGGACGTATTACCCCGTGAACGAGCGCGCGATCGAGCGGGTGATCGCCACGTTCACGGAGTAGGTCAGCGTATGCGGAAGAACGCCGTCCCGCAGGCCGGGATGGCCACCGGGAACGAGCACGGGATCCCGGGATCATCGAGCGTCCTGCAGAGGCTGAACGCAGCCGGTTGCCTCCCGTTCCACGTGAGGCGCGCGCCTGCGGAACCGGCGCCGGCGTTGTAGAGATGGAGAATCCAGCCGCCGTCCGCAGCCGGCGCGAAGCCGGTCGCGAGCACGGCGGGGGGTTCCACGCCGAGCAGCGACGCGCCGGGCGTGAGGCCCGTTGGGGAGAGGACCGGGATCATCGGCTGCGCAATCTCGACCCCGAAGCGTTCCGCCTGTACGGCGTCGAACGGACCGTGCGGCATGAGCGAGTAACGGAAGACCGCGAGCCCTTCCTGGTCGGCCTTATAGTTCGTGTGCCAGTAGTTGTTCATGACGTACGAGTAGATCCTGCTCCCCGCTTCCGCCCGCGTCCTCCACGACCGGACGCCGTCGTTCACCTGTCGTTCATCGGTCATCCTCCCCGTCTCCACAAGCGGCGCATCAGGAAGAGCAGTGAGCACGCCCTCCGTGCCGTTGGCCACGTCCACCCACCTGTCCGCGCAGAAGAAATCCCTGCACGAGCCGGGGAGCTGGTCGCTGTCGGGGCGGAGGATGCTGAACGTGTTGTCGATCCGCGTCTGGCCGCCGGGGACGAGGAATGGGAACGCGATGTGGACACTCTCCTTCGAGCGCACGGCGTCTTTCCAGAGCGAATCCACGATGTCCGCGCGGTCGATACCGGCGATCACACGGATCGTGCGCACGAGGAGTCCCCCTCCCGGCGGACGCGATGCGACGCGCAGCGAGGCGACGAGCGGACCCGCCTCCCCCACGCTCACCGTGACGCCGCTGTCGGCCGCGGCGTCCCGCGGGTCCCTCCCGGCCACGTAGAGGTACTGGTTCAGCCCTCCACCCCCGGATGTGTCCGCGAAGTTCCGTCCCCCGCTCTCAAGACGGCTGATGACGCCGGTCCTGGGGTTCACCGCGACCTCCACAGTCTCGTTCCCCGCATGCGTCCCCCCGGCCACGGCCGGCGCCGCCGGGACGTACGCCCTCCCTGCCTCGAACGTGATGCGCGCGCATCCGAAGGGGGGGACGTCCACGGCGAGAAATGCGGTCTCTCCGGAAGCGAGCGCCTGCGCCGGCACCGGCCGGCCGGCGGCGTCATGTGCCCGGAGCCCCGGCGTGTGGACGGAGTCCGGCAGTACTACCAGGTCCGTCCGCTGCCACGAACAGGTGTTGATGACGTCGACCGTGCGGACCGTGCCGGCGGTCCCCGGCGGGAGGACCGCGCGCCTCAGCTTCACCTCCTCCGCCCGGGCGGAATCGAGGTAGGAGCGCTTGTACTCCCACTGCGCCTTCACGTCGGTGTTGTCCGGATCGCTGATCGAATTCGACGCTCCCCACGTGTGCTCGTCGAAGAGGACGACGTTGCGCCAGGCAGCGCGGGCGCTCTCGGCGGGGAACCGTCCCGGTGCAAGGAGCGCATAGAGCGCCTCCGTCTGCGTCAGTTCCTCCGCGACACGGCGGTTCCCGGCGAGCTCCCGTGCCGTCGAGGCCGCCCCGTCCTCCCAGTAGGGGGTGAGGTCGCCCGTGATCAGCGGGAGCGTTGCGCCGTACTTTCTCTCAAAACGCTCGAAGAGCTCTTCTGTCGTCGCGATGGCAAACCGCGGCGAGAGATATTCCCTGTTCCACTTCCGGATGAAATCGCAGAGGTTCGGATCCGGCGGACCATTGTCCCCGCCGATCGTGTAGCGGACCTGCACCATGTCGTACGGGTACTCTTTCGCGTCGAGCTCCGCCACGTAGTCGAAGATCTCCGACGGCGCCGCCTTGCTGAGTTCCCCCATGTTGAGCGCGTGAAACCAGGAATAGCCATGCCCGGCCATCCAGAAGAGGACCGTGTCAGCGCCTGAAGACGAGATCCAGTAAAAAGGTCTGTCCCCCCACGCCTTCAGTGCCCCGCCTATCCTGTCTCCACCGTCAGGCATCGTGGGCACGTAGTTGGGCCCGCTGGAGAAATACCGGATGCCGGCCCTCGCAAGGCCGGTGACGATTGCCGAGCTGTAGGCCGGGATGTCCGAGATCATCGCCGCGCGCAAGGGGCGGGAGAACCGCGCTCCTGTCGCGCGGGCAAAATCCGTGAGGTGATAGAACTCCTCAGGGGTGCAGAGCCCCGTGAGGACGTTCGCGTAGAGCCCGTTCAGCCCGATCCACCCGCTGTCGATCGCCGCGGCGAGCCGTGCAAGCGTGCCGGGTGAGGCGCTCCGGCAGTAACTCTCCAGTGGCCACATGACCTCGATATTCCACTTAAAGCGTTCTCCAGGGGGGTATGAGGCGGTACGCCGGCCGATTGCGATCCCGCTGTCGATGTAACGCATGTGGTTGTTCTCCACCACGGGCTGATACGCCGAATAGCCGATATCCGTATGCGAGTGGGGAAGAAGGTAGAACGTCAGGTCGTGCACCGGCAGGAGCACGAGAACCGTGTCGGCCAGGAGCGTACTGCCGGCGCGCACGGTAATCCTGCGCGTGACAGGCCACGCGACGGGCCTGCTCCCTGCCGTGAACGGCGTGAGGCCCCAGGCGGCCCGCCCCGCGCTCCCGGTGCCTCCCTCCATCGCGATACGGCAGGCGACGGGAGGACCGTAGTGCTCTATCTCAACCGTCGTGGGCCGGACGGGCCCCGCACTCCCCTTACGCAGCGCAGGGCAGGGACTGATCCACGCCCTCTCGACGAGCGGGTGCTCGAAAATCATCACCCACGCCTGGCTCCCGTCGTTCCGGCCTGTGACGCGGATCCTGAGCGGACTTCCCGAGAGCCGGGGGTCGCACTTGAGCGAGAGGAACATGTACCCGAAGAGGTCGCCGTATCTGTCGGTCCCGGTCGCGCAGAACGTGAGTGTCGATCCTTCCGACCCCGAATCGACGATCGTTGCATGAGATGTGTCGGGAGGCGTCACAAAGCGCACCATCTCCCTTCCGTTGACATCCAGGGCAAACGCGTGTTCCCCCTTGCTCCCGGAAACCCCGGCAAGCCACGCGAAGACGACTCTTTCCCCTGCCCTGGAGGGGACAGGGGACGTGAGCCACTCGGCATACTCCTCGCCTCCGGTCGCCCGTGCGATCAGCGCCATGCGCGCGTGGGGGTTTGCAGAGTGATACAGGATTGTTCCTCCACCGATTGCCGAGTCGTAGCCGCTCACAATGGTTCCCGGGAGCGATTTGAGCAGAGTGCGGAGATCGCTTTCTCCCGCAGTCGCCTGTGTCGCGCCCGTGAGGAGGTACAGCATCGCGCAAACGAAAATTCGATTCATGTGTGTCCCTGTCATTGCGAGCGCTCTTTGCGAAGTCCGCTCTTTGGACCACGCCGCTGCTTGGCGTGGCGCGTTCTTTGCGTCCCGGCGCCTGCGGCGCCGCAGGCGCCGAAGGCGGGACAATCACCTCTTCTTTTCAGGCCTCTCAATCCTAAACGTCCACGCATACGCGCATGGAAGATGCCCCCTCTGCGCCTCGGTCAGATCGATCATGACCCCGGCGGGACCTGCCTGCCAGGCGACATTGCCCGGCGTCCCGACCAGCGTGACGGCGGATCCCGCGGCGGGCGAAAACGCGTGGATCGTCATCCTGGCGGGGGGCGCCTCTTCCCCCTCCGCCGGAAGATAGATCGCGTCGATCGCTCCGCCTGCTTCGCGCGTGAACCGGAAATTCCCGTCCACGTACGGCGGAATCGCCCGTGTTGCGTAGATCGCCTTTCCGTTCACGGAGAGCCACGCCCCGATGTCCTTCAGGCGTTTCACCGATTCGGCCGGAAGCTCCCCGCTCGCGTCGGGCCCGATCCCCAGGAGGAGGTTTCCACCCTTGGCGACGATATTGACGAGCGTGTGGACCAGCGTCCTCGCGCTCTTGTAGGTATCGTGCGGATCGTACGACCACGAATGCCCCATCGTCATGCACGTTTCCCATGTGTAGTCCGGGGGTGTGTCGGGCACCTCCTGCTCGGGGGTCCTGTAGTCTTCGTAGCGGCCGTGGACAGCGCGGTCGACAATGATCAGCCCCGGCTGGTGCGACCGCGCCATGGTGGCGATCGTGTCCATCCGGATGTCCTGGGAGAGGTTTCCGGGATTGACCCAGCCGCCGTCGAGCCAGAGTATGTCGATGCTCCCGTAGCCCGTCATCAGCTCCCGGATCTGGTTGAACGTGTACGACTGGAAGGAGCGCCAGAGATCGGGGTGTTTCGCGATGCTGTAGTTGACGTTTCTGTCGGCGTGCGCCCAGCGCGGGTTCCAGTAATAGGGGGAGTGCCAGTCCGGCTTCGAAAAATAGGCGCCGATGCCGAGGTTGTTCCGCCTGAACGCATTGAACACCTCGAGCGCGACATTGGCGCGCGGGCTCGTGTGAAAGGGACAGGCGGTGTCCGTGATCCTGTAGGGGGTCTCTTTCGTGTCGAACATGCAAAAGCCGTCGTGGTGCTTCGTCGTGAAGACGACGTAGCGCATCCCCGCCTCCCGGGCCGCAGCGGCCCATGCATCGGGATCGAACCGGACGGGGTTAAACGTCTTCTGCAGCGCCTCGTACCGGCGGCAGTACTCGCAGTAGTCGTCGATCGGCCTGGTGCACCATGGCTCATCCTCGCTGCAGATGGACCAGGATTCGACGATCCCCCACTGGGCGTACGTCCCCCAGTGGAGGATGAGCCCGAACTTCTGGTCCCTGAACCACTCGAGCTTCTTCAGGACGAGCGGGTCCGTCTCCCGTTCTTCCCGTGGTGCCTGTGCCTGCAGTCTTCCGCACGCGACGATCAGGCCGATTGCCAGCGCCGCCCGGTGCCGCCCGGTAGCCATATGTGCTTCCTCCAATGTGTGCGTGTCCGCTCCGCGCGGGCCGTGAATCCGGGTGCCGGTCTCCAATATACCGCGGGGGATTTCCTGCTTCAAGGAGGGGTCCCTCAGGTTGACAACACATGCCCCCCTCCGTATATTGGGCTTGCTGCTCCGCCCTTTCTGGTGTGACCAACCCGATGGAGACCTCCATGAATATCCTTGTCACCGACGGAATTTCAGCAGAAGGCGCAACAATCCTGGCCGACGCGGGCCACACCGTGCAACAGCTGTCGCTCAAAGGCGACGAGCTCCTGGCCCGCATCGGGGAGTACGACTGCATCATCGTTCGCTCCGCGACGAAAGTGACGCGCGACGTGATCGAGGCCGGCACCCGGCTGAAGGTCATCGCCCGGGGGGGCGTCGGCGTGGACAACATCGACGTGCGGCACGCGGAAGGGAAGGGCATCCGCGTCCTCAATACCCCCCTTGCCTCCGCTGTCTCGGTGGCGGAGCTGACCATCGGCCACATGCTCGCGGTGAGCCGCTACCTGCACGTGAGCACGGCGGAAATGCGCGCGGGGAAATGGCCGAAGAAGGAATACGGCGCCGGCACCGAGCTGTACAGGAAGACGCTCGGCATCATCGGGCTGGGGAACATCGGCAAGGAAGTCGCCCGCCGCGCGCTCGGGTTCGGCATGACCGTGCTGGCCTATGATCCCCCGTTCGCCCCGATGGAGTTCATCGTCGAGATCACGACGAAGGAGAAGCTCCTGGCCAGCTCCGATTTCATCACGCTCCACGTCCCGTTCGACCCGGCACTGGGGCCCTCGATCGGTAAGAAGGAGCTGGCGTCTGTGAAGAAGGGAGTGGTGATCATCAACTGTTCGCGCGGCGGCGTCGTGGATCAGGAGGCCCTCCTGGAGGCGCTCAATGCCGGCATTGTGTCGGCGGCGGCGCTCGACGTCTTTACGCACGAACCCCCGACGGAGGCGGAAAAAGGACTCCTCGCCCACCCGCGCGTGAGCGTGTCTCCGCACATCGGCGGCTCGACCGTGGAAGCACAGAACCGGGTCGGTGCGGAGATCGCCCTCAAGGTCGTCAAGGCGCTCAGCCCGGACCGGCGTTAGATTGCCACGCCCTCTTTGGCGTGGCAATCTAGCCCGTGACTTCGTTTCTCCGCTCCCCTCTCTGAAACGCGCGGAGGTTCTCCGTCACCTCCTCCATCAGCCGCCTCCGCGCCGCCGTGCTCGCCCAGGCGTAATGCGGCGTGATGTAGCAGTTCCGCGCCTTCAGCAGCGGGTTGTCCGCCGCCGGCGGCTCCTCGCAGAGCACGTCCAGCCCCGCCCCGGCAATTCCCCCGCGATCGAGGGCGTCGGCGAGTGCCCGTTCATCGATGAGCGGACCGCGGCTGGTGTTGATGAGGAACGCGGTCCGCTTCATGAGCGCGATGCGTGGGGCGCTCACGAGTCCCCTCGTTTCACCGGTGAGGGGGCAGTGGAGGCTCACCACATCGGCCGTGCGGAAGAGCTCGTCGAGCGGGACGGGGCTGACTCCTTCCGGGAATCCCTTCCCCCCGGAGGGGTCAGACGCGACCACCTCCATGCCGAACGCCGCGCCCGCGCGCGCGACGGCCCCGCCGATCCGTCCCAGTCCCACGATCCCCAGCCTGAGTCCGCTCACCTCCACCAGCGGGCCATCCCAGAAACAGAAATCCGGACAGGCAGACCATCGGCCGCTTCTCACCGCGCTGGCGTGCTGCGCGGCGCGGTGCGTCAGGTTGAAGACGTGCGCGAACACGACCTGGGCGACGGACATCGTGCCGTAGGCGGGCACGTTCGTGACGACGATGCCGCGCGCCCCTGCCGCGGCGACGTCGACGATGTTATAGCCCGTGGCGAGAACGCCGATATAGCGGAGGCGCGGGAGACGCGCGATGGCGTCGGCGCCGAGGGGCGTCTTGTTCGTCAGGAGCGCTTCCGCGCCGCGCCCCCGGGGGACCACCTCTTCGGCGGGCGTCCTGTCGTACACGGTGCACGATCCGAGCGAGCGGAGACCCTCCCAGGAGAGGTCCCCGGGGTTGAGCGTGAAGCCGTCCAGTACGACGATTTCCATTTTTGCCCGCGTGAATGTGAATGTTGAATTCCTGTCCATAGTAATGAATGAACGGCGATCCTCCAAATTCGCTTGCGCGTGGCAGAATTTATTTGTATTATTCGATATTCGAATTCTTCAAATATTGAATCTCCCGAGTGTCATGGACAGGATAGAAGCACGGGCAGCGGCCCTGATCGGCGAAATCAGGAAGATGGCCGGGCGCTTCATGAACTGGCAGGAAGATCTCGTCCATCAGAAGCTGGCCGATCTCAATCAGCGCGACGCGGGCGTGATCCTCATGCTCGGCCAGGACGGCGCCTGCACGATGAGCGAGCTTGCGCAGAAGATCAAGCTCACGGTCAGCAGCGCCACGCTCATCATCGACCGTCTCGTTGACCGCGGGCTCGTGTCGCGGCATCGCTCCCTCGAGGACAGGCGCGTCGTCCGCGTGGCACTGACGAGCGAAGGAGCGGAGATCCACGGGATCATGTTTGCGACGCTCGTCCGGTTCGGCAAGGCAATGCTCGGCGCGCTGGACGACCGGGAGCAGGAACAGCTCCTGGCGCTGTACAGGAAGATCACGTCGTCACTCCCCCGCGAATAATCTTTCGTCCCGTTCTCCATCAGTCGAAGGCATGTTCTCCGGAAGCGCTATGAACAGGTCGACCATACTTGGCCTCGCGCTGGGACTCGGTGCGCTCTGCGCCGAGGCGCAGCAGGAGGCACTCCGCCGGGAAGCGCCGGCGCTCCGCCTCACGCTCGACAGCGCCGTGACGCTCGCGCTGTCGCAGAACCGGGAGGTCCTGATGGCGGACCGCGAACGCGACAGGGCGGATGCGCAGATCGCGGAGGCCACCTCCGGTGCGCTCCCCCAGCTCTCTGTCTCGGGCCTCTACACGCGCAACGTCAGGCTCCCCGTCCTGTTTCTCCCTCCCAACACCGTATTCAACCCGGGCAACTCGACGGAAACGCTTGAGCTGGGCTCGAACAACTCCTACCTCCTGGGCGCCACGCTCTCGCAGACCCTCTACAGCCGCAAGGTGGGGGTCGCACTCGACATCGCCAACACGTACCGTGACTATTCCGAACAGGCCTACCGGGCGACGTCGCAGGATGTGACGCTTGCCGTGCGCAGGGCATTTTACGGCGTCCTGCTGGCGCGCGAGCTGGCCGCGGTCAACAGGGAGGGACTCGAGGTCGTCCGCACGAACGTCGAAAATGTCCGCTCTCTCTACAACCACGGGAGCGCGGCCGAGTACGAGCTCCTCCGGGCGGAAGTCGAGCTTGCGAATACCGAGCCCCTGGCGATCGCCGCCGACAACGCGCTCGTCCTTTCGCTCAACGCGCTGAAGGAAATCCTGGCGATCCCCCTGGACGCCGATCTCGACGTGGTCGGGGAATTCGCCTTCCGCGAGGTGCCGCAGCGTGCGCTGGAGGACGCCCGGGAGAGAGCCCCCGGTGCGAACCCGGCGCTCCTCGGCCTCAGGCTCCAGGAAGACATGCTGCAGATGAACATCAGCATCGAGCGCGCGAGCCTCTTCCCCACGCTGAGCCTCATCGGGTCGTACCAGTACCAGACGCAGGACAACACGTTCGCGTTCAGGAGCTATCTCTGGGCGACGTCGCTCAGCGTGGGGCTGCAGGTTTCGTTTCCCCTCTTTGACGGATTCCGGAGCAGCGCGCGCATCGATCAGGCGGTGATCGACCGCGACAGGGCGCACCTGGCGCTGCTCAGCGCGGAACAGGGACTGCGCCTGCGGCTCCAGGCGGCGGAGCTGAGAATGCAGGAGGCGGCCAGGCGCATCCGGGGTCAGGAGCAGAATATCGCCCAGGCGACAAAGGCCGTCCGCATAGCCCAGACGCGCTACAGGAACGGCGTCGGCACGCAGCTCGAGCTGATGGATTCCGAGGCGGCGATGACCCGCGCCCGGGCGACGCGGGCCCAGGCGCTCTACGACTTCCTGATCGCGCAGGCCGAATGGGAAAACGCGGCCGGCATTTCGACACAGCGCTAGCAACGCAGGAGAGGCAGAAGACCGATGACACCAGACATGTGGAGGACGGCGTTCCTGGCGGGCGCATGCGCGCTCATTGCCCCGGCCTGCGGCCCCGGGCACGACAGCGATCCCGCGCGGGACGTCGCGCCCCGGGTCGTCCCCGTGGAAACCGCCCTTGCGGAACGCTCCCCGCTCGTCGTGACACGGCTTTTCACCGGATCGCTTGAGGGGCAGGAGCAGGCCGGCATCGTCGCGAAGATCGCCGAACGGGTGACGGCAATCCCCGTCCGCGTCGGCGCGCGCGTCAGGAAGGGGGAGGTCACCGTCGAGCTCGACCGCTCGGGCACATCCTCCCAGTACTACCAGACGCAGGCTGCGTACAGGAACGCGGAGAAGTCGCTCGAGCGGATGAAGTCGCTCTACGCCGAGGGCGCCGTCCCCCTCCAGGCGCTCGACGGCGCCCAGACCGCCTACGATGTCGCCCGGGCGAACTTCGAGGGGGCGCGGAGCGCGGTGGTCCTGACCACGCCTATCGGCGGGGTGGTCACGGCGGTCAACTGCAGCCTCGGCGACCTCACCGCCCCCGGGCAGGTGCTCGTGACCGTGGCCGACGTCGACAGGATGAAGGTCACGTTCAGCCTCAACGAGACCGACGCGGCGAACGTCACCCCGGGAGCCCCCGTGACCGTCTCATCGGAGGCCCGGCCCGGGGGGGACGCCCGCGGGACGATCGTGCAGCTTGCGAAATCCGCCGACGTCCGCTCCCGCTCATTCGAGCTCAAGGCGATGTTCCCCAACACGGCAGACAGGTGGTACAGGCCCGGGATGTACGTGAAGGTCCGCCTGGCGATCTCCCCGCCGGGCAGCCCGCTCCTCCTCCCGAATGCCGCCATCCTGACGGACGGCACGGATCGCCGCGTCTTCGTGCTCCGGGGGGGGCGCGCATTCCGGAGGAACGTCGACGTCGGCGTGACCGACGGCGAACGGACGGTCATCCTGGGGGGGGTCGCCGAGCACGACACGGTGGCGACGGTGGGGATCAACAACCTCAGGGACAGCATTCTCGTCAGGCCGGTGGACAGATGACGCACACAGCTCACGGTCCGGCAGGCGCGCCATGAAACTCGCCGATGTCTCGATCGAACGGCCGGTCTTCGCGACGATGATGATCCTCGCCCTGATCGTGCTCGGGGTGTTCTCCTACTCGAAGCTGAGCGTCGACATGTTCCCCGACGTCGACATCCCCTACGTCACCGTGACGACGGTCCTCCGCGGGGCCGGACCCGAACAGATCGAATCCGACGTGACGCGGAAGATCGAGGACGCCGTGAACACGATCGCCGGGGTCGACCACATCCAGTCGACCTCCCAGGAGGGACTCTCGATCGTCGTCATCCAGTTCCGCCTGGAGGTCGACGGGAAGGTCGCGGCGCAGGAGGTCAGGGAGAAGGTCGCGGCCGCGCGGGCGAACCTCCCGACGGAGATCGACGACCCGGTGATCACGCGGTTCGACCCGGCGAGCCTGCCCATCATGACACTCACGCTCTCCGGGAGCCGGTCCGGGAGGGACATCACCGCGGAAGCCAAGGACGTGGTCAAGAAACGGCTCGAGAACGTCCCGGGGGTCGGTTCCGTGGACCTCGTCGGGGGAGACGAACGGGAGATCCAGATCGACGTCGATGCCGCGCGCATGGACGCCTGCAACCTTGCGATCACCGACATCGTGCAGAGCGTTGCGGCCGCCAACATGGAAGTGCCGGCCGGCAACCTCATCCGGGGGCCGCGCCAGCTCCTGCTCCGCACGATGGGGAAATACGCGGACGCCGGCGAGTTCGGCGGCGTGATCGTCGCGTCCCCGGGCGGGAGGGTCGTGCACCTGGGCGACATCGCGACGGTGACCGACGGGACGAAAGAGCGGACCAGCCTCGCGCGGGTCAACGGGAATTCCTCCGTGGGGCTCAACATCCAGAAGCAGTCCGGCAGCAACACCGTGCAGGTGGCGGACGCGATCAAGGAGCAGATCGCGCGGTTGGCAAAGGAGATCCCTCCCGACATGCACGTCACGCTGGCGCGCGACAACAGCGTGTTCATCCGGGAGACGGTGGACGACGTCATCTTCGACATCCTGTACGGCGGGTTGCTCGCGGTGGTGGTGGTCTACCTCTTCCTGGCGAACCACCGCCCGACGCTCATCAGTGCCATCGCGCTCCCGACGTCGATCATCGCGAGCTTCATCATCATGTTCGCGCTCAACTTCACGCTGAACGTCATGTCGCTGATGGCCCTCTCGCTGGCCGTCGGCCTGCTGATCGACGACGCCATCGTGGTGATCGAGAACATCTACCGGCACCTCCACGAGGGGGCCACCGCCATGGAGGCGGCGAAGGCCGCCACGAGCGAGATCGGTCTCGCGGTCATGGCGACCACGTTCACCGTCGTCGCGGTGTTCGTCCCCGTCGCGTTCATGAGCGGCATCATCGGACGATTCTTCTACCAGTTCGGGATCACGGTGGCCGTGGCGGTCCTGGTGTCGCTCTTCGTGGCGTTCACGCTGACGCCGATGCTCGCCTCCCGCTGGCTCAGGAGCGAGGACGAAGAGCTGTCTGCGGAAGGGTCCGTGCTCAGGAAGATCCTCTACTGGTTCAACCACTTCTTCGGGGTGCTGAGCCGGCACTACCAGAAGGCCATCGCCTGGTCGCTCGCGCACCGGCTGGCGGTGATCGGGGCGGCGGCGGGGATCTTCGCCCTGAGCCTCTTCCTCACCAGGTTTCTCGGGTCCGCCTTCTTCCCCGAAAGCGACCAGAGCGAGTTCACGATCGGCGTGAACGCCGCCCCGGGCAGCTCGCTCGAGCGGACCGGCGACGTCTGCGCGAGGGTCGAGAGGATCCTCGCCCGCCGTGCGGAAGTCACGACGACGCTCACCACGATAGGCGCGGGAAACGACCCCGTGACGAAGGGGAATATCCTGGTCAAGCTCGTCAAGAAGAAGGACCGCGCGAAGGGGATCGCCCTGATCATGGAGGAGATCCGGCGGGATCTCGCCGACGTGCCGGGAGCGAATTTCAGCATCAGCGTGTCGCAGGGACCCGGCGGGGGACAGAAGCCCGTGGTCATGAGCGTCCGGGGGGACGACCTGGCGATGCTCGAGGCGTTCGCCGCGTCCGTGGAACAGATCGTGCGCACCACGCCGGGAGCGGTCGACGTCGAGAACAGCCTGGAGACCTCCAAGCCGGAGATGCGCATCACGATCGACCGTGAGAAGGCCTCCGACCTCGGCCTGAACGTCGGCATGATCGCCACGGGGATCCGGGCCATGGTGGACGGGGCGGTGGCGACGCAGTACTCCCAGGGGGGGGACCAGTACGACGTCAGGGTGCGCCTGGCGAAGGAGGACCGGACATCGCTCGAGAACGTGCGGACGCTGACGATCAAGGGGACGAAAGACGGCGCCGGAGGAGAGAAGCTCCTGGTCCCCGTCTCCTCCGTGGCGGACATCGGGCCCGGCTCCGGCCCGTCGAAAATCAACAGGTTCGACAGGCAGCGCGAGATCCGCATCGACGCCAACACATCCCGGCGCCAGATGGGGGACGTGATCGGGGATATCCTGCGCCGGACGGGGCGCCTCACGCCGCCGCCCGGATACACCGTCAGCGTGACGGGCTCCGGCGAGCAGCAGGCACAGTCCATGGTCAATATCCTCGTGGCGCTGGGACTCGCGGTCGTCTTTGTGTATATTGTGCTCGCGGCCCAGTTCGAGAGCTTCCTCCATCCCTTCGCCATCATGCTCGCGCTGCCGATGTCGCTGATCGGGGCGGTCTTCGCGCTCATCGCGTTCGGGAGCGCGCTGTCGGTGATCTCGCTGATCGGCATCATCATGCTGATGGGGCTTGTCACGAAGAACGGGATTCTCCTCGTCGACTATGCCAACGTGCTCCGCGAGCGGGGACAGGACCGGACGACGGCGCTGGTGAACGCCGGCGCGACCAGGCTCCGGCCGATACTCATGACAACATTTGCCATGATATTCGGGATGATGCCCGTGGCGCTCGCCTCGAGCGAGGGGAGCGAATTCCGCTCGCCGATGGGACAGGCGGTGATCGGCGGGCTGATCACGTCGACGCTGCTGACCCTCTTCATCGTCCCGGTGGTCTACTCGATCATCGACGATCTTTCGTCAGGCAGAGGAAAGGAAAAGCGCACATGAAGATCGCGTTTGTCGTCTGCAACGAAGTCTACACCGCCCGGGTCATGGAGCTCCTGGAGAAGCTCGGCATCGACTACTATTCCCGCTGGGAACAGGTGAAGGGGAAGGGGCACGGCACCGAGGCGCACCTGGGCACCCGGAGCTACCCCGGCGTGAACACGATGCTGATGATCGCCTTTACGGACCAGCCGGCGCTCGACGCCCTGATCGGGAAGATCACCGAGACGAACGCCGCCATCGCGCGACCCGACGACCGGATCCGGCTCTTCCAGGTTCCCCTCGAGCGGATCGTCTGAAGACCGGACGGGAAGGAGCATCGATGCACCGGTTCGCGCGCGTCCTGGCATGCGGCATCGCGGCGCTCGCGGCAGCCGCCGCGCCCCGTGAGGCCCGGGCGCAGGAGGCCGCGCTTGCCGCGCCCCCCCGCATCGGGACATTTGACCTGAGCGACGTCCATCTCCTGGAAGGGCCCTTCCGCCACGCGATGGAGATGGACCAGGCCTATATCCTCTCGCTGAAGCCGGACCGCCTCCTTGCGCGGTGCAGGGAGTACGCGGGCCTGGCTCCACGCGACTCGACGTACGGGGGGTGGGAGCGCGAGGGGCTCTCGTCCCACTTCCTCGGCCACTACCTCTCCGCATGCGCCCTCCAGTACCGCGCCACCGGCGACCGGCGGTTCCTCGACCGGATCACGTATGCCGTCGACCAGCTCGCGGAGTGCCAGAAGGCCAATGGCAACGGATACGTGAGCGGGATCCCGGACGGCAAGCGTGTGTTCGCCGAGGTGAAGGCCGGCAGGATCCGCTCCTCCGCGTTCCAGCTCAACGGCGTCTGGTCCCCGTGGTACACGGTGCACAAGATCATGGCGGGCCTCCGCGACGCGTACCGCCTCGCCGGGGTCGCGCGGGCCGCCCTTGTGCTGCGGGGCATGGCCGACTGGTCGCTGGAGACGACGAAAGGCCTCTCCGACTCCCTCTTCCAGTCGATGCTCGCGTGCGAATTCGGCGGGATGAATGAAGTCCTTGCGGACGTGTACGCCATGACGGGGGAGAGGAAATACCTCGACCTGGCGGCCCGTTTTGACCACCGCGCGGTCACCGATCCGATGGCGCGCCGGGAGGACCGCCTGGAGGGGCTGCACGGCAACACGACGATTCCGAAGCTGATCGGCGCCGCCCGTCTCTATGAGATCACGGGGGAGGAGCGCTACCGCGTGATGTCCCGGTTTTTCTGGGAAACCGTCACCAGGAACCACTCCTACGCCGCGGGAGGAGACGGGGAGTACGAGCATTTCGGCGCCCCGCGCCGGCTCAGCGACCGGCTGAGCGAGGGGACGATGGAGACCTGCAACACGTACAACATGCTGAAGCTCACCCGGCTGCTTTTCACGCAGCGTCCCGACGTGGAGTATGCCGATTTCACCGAGCGGGCGCTGCTCAACCACATCCTCGCGTCGCAGAACCCGGCCGACGGCATGGTCTGCTATTTCGTGCCGATGGGCGCCGGCGCGCACAAGCAGTTCAGCACCCCCGCCGACGACTTCACCTGCTGTCTCGGCACCGGCATCGAAAACCACTCCCGGTACGGCGAGAGCATCTACTTCCACGACCGCGACACGCTCTACGTCAACCTCTTCATCGCGTCCGAGATTCTCTGGCGCGACCGCGGAATCCGCGTCGTCCAGACCACCGGATTCCCCGCATCGGGCGCGACCCGGCTCGTCGTCACGTGCGCGTCGCCGGTTGCAGCCGCGATCAAGGTCCGCCACCCGTTCTGGGCGCCCCGCGTGACAATCGCGCTCGACGGAAAGCTCCTGGCGATTGACTCCGCCTCTCCCGGGTATGCCATGGTCTCCCGCCTCTGGAAAGGGGCTGACACGATCGACGTCTCGCTTCCGATGTCGCTCCGCCTCGAGCCGACGCCTGATATGGCCTCCCGCGCAGCGCTGATGTACGGCCCCGTGCTTCTGGCGGCCGATCTCGGCCCCGTGGCGTCGGACCGCCCCGTTCCCGTCCTGGTCACGGAGGGCCGCGCGATTGAGTCCTGGGTGCGCCCGCTCCCTCCCAGGGCGCTCACGTTCGCGACGCACGGCGTCGGCCGGCCCGCGGACGTCACGTTCATCCCCTTTTACTCACTGAGCGACAGGCGCTACGCGATCTACCTCGACTGCCTCACCGCGGCCGAGTGGGCCGACAGGCAGAAGTCCGACAGGGCCGAGTCCGCGCGGAAGAGATCGCTCCAGTCGCGGACGCTCGACTCCGTGATTGCGGGAGACTCCGACTGCGAGCTCGCGCACCGGCTCGCGGGCGAGAGCACGACAGTCGGCCGCTACCGGGAGAGGAGCTGGAGGCAGGCCTCGGCACCCGGTTGGTTCTCGTTCGAGTTTGCCTCCCGTCCCGAGGGGCCCCTTGACCTGGTCGTGACGTACTGGGGGAGCGACTCCCGCACGGGAGCATTCGATATCGTCGTCGACGGGAGAACGGTCGCTTCGCAAACGCTGGAGAGGAACCGCCCCGGAGAGTTTTTCGACGCGGTCTATGAGCTTCCCCGTGAGCTGACGCAGGGAAAAGGGGGACTGACGGTCAGGTTCAACCCGGGGAGGGCCGCGAGTGGAGTTCGAATCTTCTTCTGTCGCATCGTGAGGCGCTGAGTCCCCCCTGGGGCTTCCGCACAACAGCCAGCCTGCATCTGTGCCCTCCGTCACGCACGCTACTTCCTCCCGCGTGTCCACAAAAATGCCCATTTAGATGTGGATTCTACATTTCCGTCCGTTTTCATGAGCCTGTTGTCATGAAATCACATATGTGTTGAGATAAGTTTGCGTATGATCACATCAAATTCTGCAAATACGCACTAGATTCAGTCAGGGCCGGGAAATCTGTTTCGAGTGCCGGTTCCTTATGTGGGGTGATGGGTCCGAAGGGGAGAAAAAAAATCGAGACTCGACCGCACGGGGGGTGTATGAAGCACGACCTGACGAATTTGATTCTGAGCATGACGATTGCGCTGGCAGTCGCGGGATCCACGACGGAAGTGAAATCCCAGGCGAAGTTCGCCTCGCGGGCCAGCGGCTCCTGGAGCGCTCCGGGGACATGGCAGCTCGTGAGCGGGGCGAGCGGGACGGGAGTCCCGACAGCCGTCGACACGGTTGACATACTTGCAGGCAATACCGTCACGACAGGCGCCACGGCGGCAGACTGCGCGGCGCTCATCGTGGAGACGGGGGGGACGCTTGCCATCGACGGGAACGCCGGCGTCAGCGTCGACGGCAACCCGGGCGCGGCGACTGTCAACGGAACGCTGACGCTCAGCTCCGGCGGCACGCTCGCGAAACAGGCTGCGGGCGCCTGCGCGTTCTCGATCGGGGCCGGGGGGAAGATGACGATCAGCGGCAGCGCGGCCAACCCGTCGTTCGACTCCTACAGTTTCGACCCCGCAAGCACCGAAGAATTCACCCGCGCGGGAGACCAGCCGGTCCTCTCCGGCGATGCTGCCAGGGCAATCGTCTACGGGAACCTGACGCTGGGAGGGAGCGGGACGAAGACCGCCATGCCGATCAACGTCGACACGACGTTTCGCGTGGCGGGAACGCTCACCGTCGGCGCCGGCGTCACATTCGACGTCTCGACATACGTCCTCAGGATTTATTTCGGCGGCAACGTGATCAACTACGGCACGATCGACGCATCGGTGGGCATCACCGTCCTCCACATGACGGGCGCCCAGTGGCTGAACTACGGGACATACCTGCCGAGCGTCACCCCGGGCTTCGGGTATACCCCCGAGTCGATTTTCGTGAACACGGTGATGGGAGGCTCCCCCTCCGCGCAGACTTTTTACGATCTCCTTGTCCAGGGGACGATGACGGCGGGGAGCGGGCTCACCGTGATCCGGAACGTCGTCATCGGGCCGGGGGGGACGCTCAACGCGGGCACGGGGCTTACGCACGCAGTCGGGGGCAACTGGACGAACGCCGGCGCGTTCAACTGCGGGACGTCCACGGTGAATTTCGGCGGCCGGTTCGGCCGGACGATCGGGAACTCGACGTTCTATAACATGGTGCTGAACGACTCACTCGGGGCGACGCTGGACAGCGACGTCACGATCGCGCCCGGCGGGTCGCTCGTCGTCACCGCGGGCAATATCGCGACCGGGCCCCACACGCTTGCGATTGCCTCCAGCGACCCGGCGTCATTCACCCCCGGGGCGTGGAGCGTCACGGGAACGATCTCCCGCGCGATCGCATCCGGCTCCGCCGGAACATACCGGCTGTTCGATGCCGCCTCATGCATAGTTCCCGGGGGGACGGGCAACCCCTCCACGATCACGGCCACTGTCTACCCGGGGGTCAACCCCCCCGGCCTCCCGCATGCGGCGGACACTGCGCTTGTCGTCAGGCGATACTACGTGATCTCATCGAGCGGTGTGGGCGACGGGTTTACGTACGGGCTCTGGCTCGCCTACGCCCCGTCAGAGGCGCGCGGCAACCAGGCGGCATACACGCTCTGGCAGAATGCGAGCGGCGGCTGGGCGAATGTCGGGACGGCCGCTCCGGCCGATACCGTGGCGCATTGCGTATGGCAGACGAACCTCACCGGGTTCGGCGAATGGGCGATCGGGGAGAATGCCGCTCCCCTCCCCGTCCAGCTTGCGGCGTTCGCGGCGTCGGCGGGGACTTCCGGCGGCGTGAACATCACCTGGGGGACCGCCTCCGAGGTGAACAGCTACGGGTTCTACGTGCAGCGGAGCGCCACTGCCTCGTCCGGGTTTGCGGATATCGCCGGGAGCTTCGTCGCGGGGGCGGGCACGACGGTGTCGCCCCGCCAGTACGCATGGACGGACAGGAGTCCCCTTGCGGGAACGAGCTACTACCGGCTGAAGCAGGTCGACCTCGACGGCTCCGTCCGTTACACGGAGGCCCTGAAAGTCGTTTCGGGGAGCGGACCTTCGGCGGGCGACGGGCGCGTCCCGGCGGTCTTTGCGCTGGAGCAGAATTATCCGAATCCGTTCAACCCGACGACGCGCATCGCATTCACCGTCGAAAAGCCGGGCGCCACCACGCTGAAGGTCTACACGATACTCGGCGCGGAGGTCGCGACGCTCTTTGACGCCGTTGCCCAGCCCGGGACGCAGTACACCGTCGCGTTCGACGGCGGCTCGCTCGCCAACGGCGCCTATTTCTACAGGCTCGTGAGCGGCGACAAAACGCTCCTGCACAAGATGTTGCTTGTCAAGTGACCCGCGGAGCGGGTCATGGCGAGGGGCGCCTTTGGCGCCCCGAAGCCATCTAGCGCGCTTGACAGCGTGGCAGGAATGCCGTAGCTTATCCTGCCTTCACATCTTCTGCTGCCCCGGATGTCGTACGTCGTTCTTGCCTCGTTCCTCTGCGCCGGCTCGATCGTGGCCGGGTTCCTGGGCGCCCTCACAGGCCTCGGCGGCGGCGTCGTGATCATCCCGCTGATGACGCTCGCGCTCGG
>Ga0335081_10003144_pt1 | contig 25955 bp, 25 predicted proteins | sample Lox_Sample_35_FD_206713 | JGI IMG/M metagenome (GOLD analysis project Ga0335081, IMG submission 206713) | Soil microbial communities from Loxahatchee National Wildlife Refuge, Florida, United States - Lox_Sample_3.5 | ecosystem: Environmental > Terrestrial > Soil > Wetlands | place: USA...
AACGATCTTGCCGTTGTGCAAGGCCGTGAATTGAAGAGCCGAGTTGCTGAGCTGGCGTGGATTGGTTGGGGAGGTGGTCAGGGTGCTCGTTGCAGAGCAGAGCGATGTTACGGCCAGCAAGAATGCAGTCATCCACGCTGCGCTTGACCAGGAATGTCTGTTCCCTCGAGCACACCGACACGTAACAAGCATCCATTTCCCGGCAGCCTGACGCATCCCAAACCTCCTGTGTTGCTCAGATAGCTGCTTTCACCGGTGCCGAGTTAATCGACCGGACAGTTGCCGTGCGAATCGCAGGGCACCAGCTTGCCGCTGATCTTCACCCACACGTCGGACGGTCCTGCCAGCGAGTTGAGAAAGACCCCAACGCTAACGGAGCTGCCCGGATCGGCGTAGAGCTTTGCCGGGTCGGTGAACGCCAACGTGTCATAGCCGCTCGCGGTGGCCTGGTACGTCAAGAAAATGTCGTGATGGATGCTCGACCCGGCGGCAGTCGTGGTCACGTAAATTTCGGAAGTACGCTGGCCCTGCGGCAACGAGGCAAAAGCCGAGATGTGCTCGATGATGAGCCGCATGCCGCTGGGAATCTGGGGCGAGAAGGCAAACCCTTCGCCTGCTCCCGCCGGAATGCCCACATGGATTTCCTGCTGATAAGGCGCAGCCGGACGCCTATCGTCGTCTGCCCTGGCGGGCGATGACAGCAGCGTGATGACGCCCATCGCGATAGCAGTTATTGCGAACTTGCGATACCACTTCTCGACAGTCATGGCATTCTCCTTTGCATTGCTGCTCGTCGAGGCCTAGGGCTGCTAGATACTGGGAGCGGTCAGAGCAAGCATTGGCGCCAGCCCGAAGCCGGCCGATTGCGCAGCGTTGCGGGCGAAGGTGGCGCAACCCGTGCGAAATGGCAATGAAGGCCGTCTTACTTTCTTGTGAATTCTTGGTGAACCCGTAGCATCTTCATTTGCAGCAACATACGCCAGGGCAGGAAAGCGGGGGTATACTACCGAACCAGGTCGTATGCCCGCCCCAATCCAAGCAGCCAAAGCCCGCATAGACCTGTCGCGCTACGAGCTGAGTCTTGATGGCCAGCGCGTAAAGCTCGAGCGCCAACCAATGGAGCTGCTGATCCTCTTCGCGCAGCGCCAGGGCGAGCTGGTGACCCGCGACGAGATCGTCGACCGGCTCTGGGGCAAGGACGTATTCGTCGACGTCGAGCGCAGCATCAACGCTGCCGTCCGCAAGATCCGTACCGCGCTGCAGGACGATTCAGGCAATCCCAGATATCTGGAGACCGTCGTCGGAAAGGGCTACCGTTTTATCGGCTCCATCGAGCTGATCGGTGCTCCCGCCGCGAATTCTTCCAGTTCTCCCCCGGTGCAGCCTGCGTCGGCCATTCCAGCTCGCCAGCATTGGAAGCTTGGACGCCTGGCGCTGCTGATAGTGCTGGCCGTAGTGCTCGCAACCGGCATTTGGAGGTTTGCGAAATCGCGTGCCGTCGGGCCGGCGCCCGAAGCCGCGCCGATCCGCTCGATCGCCGTGCTGCCGTTGCAGAACCTGTCAGGCGACCCATCACAGGACTATTTCGCCGATGGCATGACCGAGGAGTTGACGACCGACCTCGGCAAAATCAGCTCGCTCACGGTCATCTCGCGCACTTCGGCACAGAATTATCGGGGCTCGCACAAGTCTGCGCCGCAGATCGCGCACGAACTCAACGTGCAGGCCATCATCGAAGGCTCGGTGTTGCGTTCGGGCAACAAAGTGCGCATTACGACTCAGCTCATCGATGCTCGGCACGATAAACACCTGTGGGCGGAGAGCTACGACCGCGAGATCGGCGACGTGCTGGCGGTGCAGAACACGGTGGCTTTGGAGATAGCGCGGCAGGTACGAATTCACCTGACTGCACTCGAGCAGCAGCGTCTCCAGCAACACCCGCCGGTCAACGCGGAGGCCTACGATGCCTACCTGCGCGGTCGTTATGCGCAGACCACGCAATCGCCTGATCGACTGAAGGAAGCTCTCCCGTTGTTTCAGCAGGCGATCAGTCTCGACCCGGCGTATGCTCCGGCGTATGCGGGGCTGGCCGATACCTATAGCTTGCTCGCAAACTACAACGTGCTTTCTCCAGATGAGGCTTTTCCGCAAGCCATTGCGGCGGCGCGCAAAGCGCTTCAGTTAGACCCATCGTCCGCCGAAGCGCATACCGCGTTGGCCTATCCCGAGCATCATTACTTCCGGAATTGGAGGGCCGCCGAAGATGGCTACAAAACCGCGATTGCCCTGAACGCGAGTTATCCAACCGTTCACTTGCGCTACGCCGAATTGCTGTCGAGTATGGGCCGCCACGATGAGGCGATTGCGGAGATGCACCGCGCCCTCGAACTGGATCCGCTCTCCGCAGCTTATTCCAGCAATCTTGGGAGATTTCTCTACCACGCGCGCCGCTACGATGAAGCAATCGATGTCCTCAGGCGGACGCTGGCCCGCGACCCGGACCGGGTGTGGGCGCGCGTGTTTCTGGCCATGTGCTATGAAGAAAAAGGAATGTTCGAGGAGGAGCGGCAGGAGTTTCAGCGGATTCAGGCTGCCTTCCACGGCCAACCAGGAACGGCCTTGGCGCACTTCTATGCTCGCACCGGCCAATCATCGAAAGCCATGAGAATGGCCGAGCAGGTGAAGGATGCCGCCAACGATTCAGACTGGTTCTTCCTTGCCGGAACATACGCTGCGTTGGGCGACAAGGACGAGGCCTTCACCTGCCTGAATCAAGCCTACGAAAGGCACGACTTTTTTCTCGTCTTCCTGAAGGTGCACCCGTACATGGATCCCCTGCGCTCCGATCCCCGTTACGCGCAGCTTCTGTGGCGTATCGGCTTTGGCGACCCTGACTCCTGATGCGCAGACGCGTCGCACAGCGGACCGGAGGACCGCGCTGCCGCAAGCTGGGGCTTGGGCGAGTGGTCCGCTGTTCGGAAACGCAGTGTCACTGTGAGTGTAGCCCAGCAGTAATTTCCCGGGAGCTGGCGGGATTGCCGCGATCATTCGAAGTCATTGAGCCAGAACTCCAGCGGACCTCGCTGCTGATCCTTCACCCTCTGCGCCTCCATTCTGCGCAGCTCCCCCCGTCGTATCTTTCCGGAGATGGTCTTGGGCAGCTCATGGAATTCCAGCTTCCTGACGCGTTGGTATGCGCCAAGTTTCTCCCTGGCAAAGAGTAGAACTTCGCGGGCAATTTCTTCAGATGGACGCGCATCCGCGACGATGCTGATGAAGGCTTTGGGAACGTTGGTGCGCACCGGATCGGGGCTGGGAACGATGGCTACCTCCGCCACCAGCGGATGTTCCATCAAAACACTCTCCAGCTCAAACGGACTTATGCGATAGTCCGAGCACTTGAAGACGTCGTCGCTGCGACCGACAAAGAAGAAGTAGCCACTTTCATCGACCGCAGCCATATCCCCCGTGTGGTACAGACCGTTTTGCATTACGGTCCGTGTGCGGCCGGGATCGTCCAGGTAGCCGGTCATGAGGCCAGTGGGCCGCGAAGCGAGCTTCACCGCGACCTCGCCCTCTGGACACTGCTTGTCCTGCGAATCGACAATCGCGATCTGATATCCCGGAACCGGCCGGCCCATGCTGCCGATTTTCACTTCCTGCCCCGGCGAATTGCCGATCATGGCGGTGGTTTCGGTCTGGCCGTAACCGTCGCGGATAACGAGGCCCCATGCTTTCTGAACCTGTTCAATCACCTCGGGATTCAGGGGCTCACCGGCGCTCACCGGCGCTGGCCAGTTCGCGCAAGGCACGCGGCTTCTTCCCCAGATTTTCCAGAATGATCATGCGCCAGACCGTAGGAGGAGCGCACAGCGTCGTAACTCCAGCTTCATCGAGAACCCGCAGCGTATTGGCCGCACGAAATCGAGGGGCGTCATGGACAAAGGTGGTCGCTCCCGCATTCCACGGCGCGAAGAAGCAGCTCCAGGCATGCTTGGCCCAGCCGGGCGAGCTGATGTTCTGATGGATGTCGCTCTCCTGAATGCCAATCCAGTACATCGTTGAGAGGTGACCCACCGGATAGCTCTGGTGCGTGTGAAGCACCAGCTTGGCTTTGGCAGTCGTGCCTGAGGTGAAATAGAGCAGGAAGGGATCGCTGGCCTGGGTGGGCACGATTCGATACTTCCGGTCCTGATCCAAAGCCGTCTCGTAAGGTAACCATCCGGGGCTCTGACCGCCTACCAGAATTCTCTTAACGATGGCGTCGGCGGGAATGCGACTGATTGCGCTCTCATCGCCTACGACGACGCGCGCAGCGCTGCGGGCGAGCCGGTCACGGATTTCTCCTTCGGTGGCGAGCGTGGTTGTCGGGACGATGACCGCACCGATCTTGATCGCTGCCAGCATCAGCTCCCAGATCGCGACGACATTCGGAAGACACACGACGATCCGATCGCCCGGTTCGACTCCCTGGCGCTGCAGAAAATGCGCTACGCGATCGGAGCGCTCAGCTAATTCCTGGTAACTGAGCCTGACTTCGCCCTTGTCCTCACGACGCAGCCACAAAGCTGTCCTGGAGTTGCCCTGCGCATAGACGTCGAACCAGTCGCGCGCCCAGTTGAAGTCCGAGAGGTCGGGCCACTGAAACTCCCGCCAGGCCTTTTCGTAGTCGGTGCGAGTGTTAAGCAGGAACTGCCGAGCAGCGACAAATTTTTCCGTGGGTGACATCATGGCCTCAAATGGGCGCGAGGGATGTTTACTGGATCCTATGAAATCTCAGGATGACGGATTATCCGCCACCCCGCGGCCTGAAGGCAAGGCAAACATTGGCTATCGAGCTCGGCGCTGGGCGGCGCGGCGGGGGAGTATCACCTCGCCTCTGTCCGGGGTGTACGTCATTGTTTCGGCGCCTGATGTGAAACTTCCCACAAGCCAACCCATGGCAAGGTCGGCTTCGCCGTGCCTCAACTTCCGGTTGCCCGTCAACCGATAATAATCGCGCGAACCTGCTGTTGGGAGTTGGAGAGCGCTCGTGAAAGCGATGGAGCCACGGCACAGGGAACTCGAAACTTCAATCTACTGATTGGCTCGCGGTGTATGAGCAACTTTGTTAGATTCACTCCTGTGATTCCTGCCCTGAAGCCGACGCGTCGGAAGCTTCGCCTTGTGCCGCTCGTGGCCGCGACCTACTTTATGGTGTCGGGTGGGCCCTACGGTATCGAGGACATTCTCGGGGGCGCCGGGTACGCGCACGCCATCGTCATTCTGCTGGTGCTTCCCATCATTTGGAGTCTGCCCACTGCCCTGATGATCGGGGAACTCGCCAGTGCGATTCCCGCCGAGGGCGGGTTTTATGTCTGGGTGCGGCGTGCCCTGGGCCCCTTTTGGGGATACCAGGAGAGCTGGCTCTCGCTTTCAGCCAGCGTCTTCGACATGGCCATCTATCCGGCCATCTTTGTTCTCTACCTGGGACGATTCAATGCCGCACTGACGGCCGGCTGGTACGGCTATGGCTGGTCGCTGGCGGTTGTGGTCCTGTGTTGTCTGTGGAACCTGCGGGGCGCGCCCGCTGTCGGTGAAGGGGCGGTTGGCCTTTTCATTCTCATGCTTTCGCCCTTTGCGGTGTTCCCGGTGCTTGGAGTATGGCGTGGACTTGTTCACCATCCGGTCGTGCAGTGGAGTCATGCCGGCTCCGGAGCTGCTTTGTCCACCGCAGTCCTGGTAGGGATGTGGAACTACATGGGCTGGGACAACGCATCGACGGTAGCGCAGGAGGTGCACCATCCTCAGCGCAACTATCCTCGCGCCATGATCGCCGCCGCAGCGCTCACCGCGGTTACCTACATTCTTCCGCTGCTGGCGATGGCATTGGCCGGGCTTTCGGTGCAGAACTTCTCGACCGGAGACTGGATGATCGCAGCCAGCGCCTTAGGCGGCGAGTGGCTCGGTTTGGCCGTGCTGGCAGGCGGCGTCATCTGCGGCTTCGGTATGTTCAACGCGCTGATGATGAGCTACACGCGACTGCCCATGGCCATGGCAGGGGACGGCATGCTGCCACGCTTCATCGCCCAGCGCAATCGTCGCGGCGTGCCCTGGGTCAGTGTGCTGCTATGCGGACTCGCCTGGGCATTGGCCCTCCGCCTGCCCTTCGAGCGGCTCATCTCCATTGATCTCATCCTGTACGGATCGAGCCTGCTGCTGGAGTTTGTCGCGCTCATCCTCCTGCGCGTCCGCGAGCCCGAACTGGAGCGTCCCTTCAAGGCCGGCAACCTGGCTTTCGCCTGTGCTCTCGCGATCGGTCCCGCGGCACTTATTGCTTACGCTCTGTACGCGTCTCGCGGCGAGAAACTGATGGGTTCCATTTCCGCACCCGCCTTCGCGACCGGAGTTGCTCTGCTCGGATCGGTTTTTTACTGGCTTACTGCCGCAGCTTTGGCGCGCCGGCGCGTCACTGCCACTCCCGCCGCCGAGTAGGGTAATCGAGTTCACAAAGATGCGCCAATCACATCCAGTAGCCAGGTCGCCGAGCAACTCTCCCGACGTCGGAATGGCCGTTCGTCTCACGAGGGTAAAGACAAGACCGTTGTGATCAAGGAACCAACCCAATTCGTGGATTGTCGGCAATCCGGAGGTCGGCCAGAAACGGGCCAAGTCGATGCCGAGTGGGTTGCCGGCAAGGCGGAAGTTGCCCGAAACGTGTTTAAAGACCTGGGCGGAGGGATGGGGAAGGGCAAAGCCGAACTCAGCCAGCCATGCAAACTCGCTTACCCAGCTTTGAGTCTGGCGGGATCACGAAACTGCTGAGTCATTTTCGCAGTATGACTGTCAATGAGCACTTCGGGAGTTTGTAATCCCGTCCAAAGCCGTCCCTGGCCACCATACCACCGACCGCTTGCCGCGCCCAGACCAGTTCTTCCACGGGGCGGGGCTTTGCCGGTGCCTCTGCGACCACCTGGAAGAGCTTCGTGCCAGAGGCATCTTCCGTCAGAGGGAAAGTCTGGCGAGCCCGCTCCATCGATGTGCCGTCAGAAGCCTGTCTTTCGGCCGATCTGCTATTCGTCGCTGGGCGACTCGGCGAATCCCATTTCGCCGAGATGACTTTCGCCGATGTCGACGTTGGCCTCGGTGGTGCGGCCGCCAGTGCGCAACTCGCTCAGCATGGCATCGATTTCACTGTCGGGCAGCGCCGAGCTGTGGCGCAGAAAGTTCTCCAGGCCATGGGGGTCGAACACCTGCACCCAGGTATTCGCTCCCAGGTTGTAGTTAACCTGATATTGCAGCGGATCGGCTTTCAGGCGGAAAATGTGCAAAGTTCCTGGCATAGGCTCTGATGTCGCGGGCAGCTCATATGCGGGCCGCCGGGGCGGTTGCATTGTATGATTCTTGCACTGTCTGGGGCAAGAAGCAGAGAAAACCCCGTGAGCCCTGCGGCTTCGACCCGTTGACCGCAGCCTCGATGCAGGCGCTACAATGGCCGGGCGATAATGGACCTTCGACGTAAGTAGACGACCCGTCAAGGAGTGTCCCGTATGAGCATGAACTACCAGGCCCGAAAAGTTGCCAATGCCACCGTTCTCGACGTGAGCGGGCGCATTGATCTCGGAGTAGCTCTGGCTTTTGGAAAAAAAGGGGAGACGCCGCTTCGGGAGCTCATCCGCGATTTCTGCCAGCGTGGCGAAACCCACATCGTGCTCAATCTCAAGGACGTGACCTATATCGACAGCTCCGGCATCGGCGAACTGGTCGCTTCCGTCACCACCCTGCGCAACCATGGCGGGGATCTGAAAGTGGTGAATCCCAACATGATCGTGCAGAAACTTCTGCGCCTCACCCGGCTGGATCCGCAGGTCATCGAAGTGAAACCGGACGAAGCCAGCGCTCTGCAGTCGTTCGCGAAAACACCCAGTGCTGCCGCTCCAGACAAGCCCTAGTCGCCGCTCATGCGTTGTGGCTGCTGCGCCGGTATTACGCCTGTACCTGACTGGGGACGGTGGTCATGCCGGGAGCGGGGTAGGCATGCCGGAGAATACTCCCCCCACCAACCCGCAGGAGGGGGGAACCTACGATTCCATCGGGGACGCTTCCGGAAAGCGCAACGTGCACTTTGACAGGGCCCGGTTCAGCAGCTCCTCGATCTCCCTCTCTTCGAGGCCCTTCGCCATCGCCAGCTCGCTTACAAGCAGATAGCGGGCGCGCTCCAGCATCTTCTTCTCCCGGAAACTGAGGGGCTTTGTCTGCGCCAGCAGAAGAAGGCTCTTGAGGACCTCGGCCACGTCGAGCAGCGAACCGGTCCGCATCTTGTCGGAGTTCTCCTTGAACCGGTATTTCCAGTCGGCGTTGTTTTCGCACTTGCCGTCAGTGAGAAAATCCAGGATCTTCTGCACCTCGCCATTGCGCACCACTCGCCTCAGCCCCACGCTGTCCACATTGTGGAACGGAACCATCACCTTCAGGCTGCTGGCTTTGATTTTCAGGAGGTAGAATTTTTCGATCTGGGAACCGATCGTCCTACTGCTGATCTGCTCGATGACTCCCACGCCGTGATTGGGATAAACGACTTTGTCTCCGATGCTGAAACTGTGGTTGTTCATGAGGGCCGGAGCTGCTGCTTCCCCAAAGTCTGCTCTGGGTTTGTATGAGGGGAACTACCACATCATGCAAAAATTATAAGCTTCTTCTCGCGCAGGGGTCAATTGACGCCGCTCTGCACACCATGCGCCGATTCGCGTCATCGTGAAATCTGCTCTTGACATCGGCCGGACAAAGCGGCTTTTCCTGCGCAATGGGAGGCCGTCAGCCCGAAGACCCATCGCGTAGTCCGGCACGATTCACGCGCATTGATCGCGTATAATTGTAAGATGCCTTCGGGCAACGTCCGGTAGCTTAACGCATCGGCTGCGAAGTATGCCTGAGCACATCAAGAAGAAGCTGGAAGAGGAGATCGCGCTCCTCGAACGCGAGCTGAATCACGAACTTCCCAAGGAACTGAAGCGGGCCATCGCTATGGGCGATCTCAGCGAGAACGCCGAGTATCACATGGCCAAGCAGCGGCAGGAGTTCGTGCGCGCGCGTCTGGGACAGCTGAAACAGCGCATGGCCGACCTCTCCATGGTCAACATGGCCAACATCCCGCGCGACCGCGCCGCCATCGGCTCGACCGTGGTGGTCTTCGATTCCACCAAGGGCGAGGAGATCGAATACAAGCTGGTGACCAGCGAGGAATCGGACGTGACCAGGGGCCTGATCTCCACCAGTTCTCCCATCGGGCGCGCTCTGATGGGCAAACGCGTGGGCGACGTCAGCGAGGTGGTGACCCCCACCGGCAAGCGCGAACTCGAGGTGCTCAAGCTGATCACGATCCACGACGAGGCATAGCAAAGCGGCATGACCTGGACGAGCGCGGTCGGGCGGTCCTGCAAATGGCTGTTGTACAGGATTGTGCACGGTCTGGCGCTCACCCGCATCTCGCCCAATGCCCTCACCTTCGTCGGCCTGCTGATCAACATTGTCGCGGGCATCCTCTTCGGCTACGCCCATGCCGAAAACCAGCGCCGCATGTTTCTCTATGCCGGGCTGGTGATCATTGCCGCCGGCATCTTCGACATGGTCGACGGCCGCGTCGCCCGCGCCACCAACCAGGTCACCCAGTTCGGCGGCTTCTTCGACTCCATCATTGACCGCTACAGCGATGTGGCGCTGTTCTTCGGTTTGCTGGTGTACTACGCCCGCGCCAACCGCTTCTTCTACGTCGTCATGGTCGCTTTCGTCATGACCAGTTCGGTCATGGTGAGCTATGCGCGCGCCCGCGCCGAATCGCTCATCCCCAGCTGCAAGGTAGGCTTCATGGAACGCCCCGAGCGCATCGTGCTGGTCATCATCGGCGCGCTCTTCAATCGCATGGGGCCGGTGCTGTGGATCATTGCCGTGCTCAGCACCATCACCGTCGTCCATCGCATCCGCCATACCTGGCAGGTGCTGCGCGAAATCGAGCCGCCGCCCATCCCGGTCCGTCCCGATCCGCTGAAGTTCGAGGAAATTGTAGGCTAAACGGCGTCCGCACATCCTGCGGGAGGCGCCGTTGTTGAGTCCCCAGCTCTTCCGGCCTGACCTCGCAATCCCCGCCGTTGACACAGAAGAGCTTTTCCAGTATTTATGCGCCAATACACGACGCCGTCTGGGGACGTGGCTCCGCCCAGCCTGGGCCGCCTGGACGGAACTCGAGCGCACACGGCGAACTTTATAGCCAGATAGCAAGGTATCCGCGAACACGCAATTCATCGGCATTCTGGGGCGCTCCGGTTCAGCATGAAAATCAGTCGAAAGTCGCTCGTCGGCCTCTTTCTGGTGCTCGGCCTGTCTGCCGTGCTGGATACCGTCGTGGCGTGGAAGGCCTCCGCCACCATTGACGAGTCACACCATGTTCAGTATGGCGAGAAAGTCCTTCGTTTTGAGCCGGACCGCCTTTCTGACGGGTTTTACGACAGTCAAATGCCTGTCTCGGCATTGAATGCCGCGCCTCTGGTGCTCGCCGCCCATTTCGAGACGCGCCATCTGCTTCGCCCTTTTTCCGCTCAGGTCAAACTTGTGCTGGTCCGCATCGCCACTATTCTGGCGACCCTGGCATTGAACCTACTGGTTTATCTCTGGGCATACGACCTGTACGGTGAGGCCGCCGCCCTGGCTTCATGCCTGCTTTGTGCCCTCTCCCCCAACCTCATCGCCCACGGGACCCTGGCCACCACCGACATGTACCACGCCCTGGGAGTCGTCGCATCGCTGTTCTTTTTCCGCCGCTTCCTTCTCCAGCCTACCGTCACCCGGGCGCTCGCCAGCGGCCTAATTCTGGCGATGACGCAGATCACCAAGGGCTTTGCCATTGTGCTATATGCCATTGTTTGCCTTGCCATCGTCCTGGTCGTGTTCAGGCGCACTCCCTCTGTGTCTTTGACGCCCAGACGTGCTCTCCTGTTTGCGGCAGTTACGGCGATGTCGTTTATCGCCATCATCAACGTGGCATTCTGCTTCGACCGCACCTTCAGGCCTGTGAGCTACTACCTCGGGGAAAGCCAGCACCATTTTTACAGTGCCTCCATCGCGCGGGTTCGGAAGGTGCCATTTCTCGTCCACGTTCCTGTTCCTGTCCCCTTCCCGTTTGTGCAGGGCTTCGCGTTGATGAAACGCGTTGAAAAGACCGGCTATAGCAACTGGTCCACGGGCGATGTCTATCTGCTCGGTGAGGTACGCGACCCTCACGACCCGGCCTTTCATGGATTCAAGTCCTATTACGCGGTGGCTTTTTTCTACAAGGAGCCGATTGCACTTCAGGTCCTGTTTCTATGGGGTCTGGTGTGGATCTGCCGGAACCGCAAATTCCGGGATTTCGTGGTGGGAGAGGGGCTGCTGCTGACGGCTGCTGCTGTCCTCGTCCTCTGGCTGTCGCTCTTCAGCAGGATGCAGATCGGCATCCGGCACATTCTTCCCGCCCTGGCTATCGAAACCATCATCGCGGGAGCCGCCTTTTCCGGCTTTCCTGCGAAGCCATGGCCGCAGAAGGCGTTGCTCTCTGCTCTGGTGTTATGGCTGGCCGGTTCTGTCGCAAGCTACTACCCACAGATGATCCCCTACATGAACGAATGGGTTCATGACCGCTGCTTTGCCTACAGGATTCTGGCAGACAGTAATCTGGACTGGGGACAGGACCAAACCATTGTGAGCGAGTTTCTGCGACAGAACCCGGATGTAGTTCTCGACCCCCCTGCACCCGTGGCCGGCCGAATTCTCGTCAGCGCCAACCGTCTGACGGGAGTTTCCCGTTGGGGTTCCGCAACTTACCTGGCCCAACGCTATCAACCCGTCGCCCAGGTTGGCTATGCACACTTCCTGTTCGTCATACCCGCGGGCGACGTGGCCTCCGCTCCGCCGCGGCGGCCCTGAACTACCGGAATGGAACTATGGACAGCCCGCAATTACGGCGGTCGCTGCTTGGGACTTTCAACAAATAGGGGTTAATGCGTTGCCCTTACGTCTGAATGCTGGCTGTCTCCTTATCCCCGGCCTCCAATGGCTTCTCTTTGCCGCCTTCTGACGGGCTGCGGCGGGCCAATATCCAGACCACGTTCATCAGGAGCACGGTCTCCACCGGCTTGCGATAACGCCCTTCCATGATCAGCGCATTCTGCAACGCCATGATGAGGGTAAACAGGGTGGCCGCAACAGGAATCAGGTCGAAGCGGCGATGCACGAATTCGCGCACATTTCCCGCAAATACAAAAAGGATCAGCGGCGCCCAAAGCCATCGGCTCCAGTAATCCAGTTGCCCATCCCATTGCCCCACGGCGCTCTCCGGCCATGAGGGCGCAAAGAAGAACAGGATGATGTTTTCCTGCCACTCGGCCAGCCACTCGTCCCGATCAGGGCTGAGCCGGTCGTAGGCGTCCTTCCAGTCCCGTTCGCCATGTGCGGCGTCGATGTACACTCTGGACTCCTCGTTTGCGTACGCCCTTCGCATGGCCCAGTGGCTGAATGGCTCCAGCGGCCGTATGAAGCCACTTGGTGAGCCGACTCCAAACTCATCCTGTTGGACGTTGTGCCTGAAATGGGCGCTCTGGTCGGAAGTGGCGTAAAAATGAATGTAGGTCATTCGCGTTCCTGACCGAAGCTGGATGCGTGTCAGCCAGGGATTACCCAACGGGGCGTAGAACCCAAGCTCCAGCTTGCTGCGGAACGCCTGCGGCGCGACCAGAAGTGCCGCCAGCGCCGCGCCCATTGCAATCTCCCGCAGCGGCGTGGATTTCTTCCACCACACCCAAAGAAAGCAGATTCCTGCCAGCGGCGCCACCAGCGGCTTGGTAAGCACGGCAATCGTCCAGAAAAACACAAATAGCAGAAAAGCCCAAGTCCCTCCTCTGCGCAGATACCGCGCCGTCATCCACAGGGCGATGCCTTCCAGCAGCAGCAGCAGCGTCTCCATCATGATGTAGTGGTAGATAACCAGCAGCGAGGGCGCCCAGGCAATCACCGCCCACACCCACAGGGCCGCTGTTTTCCGCAGACCAAAATTCCGCGCGGCCCGGTAGTAGGTCCACGGCATAAGCACGGACATGAGCGCCGACGACAACGCAATCAGCAGCCTGTTGTGCCGCGTCACATGCTGCAGTGCAGACATGTACACCTGATACACGATGGGATCGCTGGCCCCAAAGTAACCGCCTCGGGGGAAGCGCATACCGTTGTTCCAGTGACGCTGCATGTCCGAGAAGACATAGTCCATCGGATTGTGGTGGAAGCAGACAAAGATCCGAAAGCACGAGGCCGCTACGATCAGCGCCACAAGGATCCTGAAGTGCGTGGACGATTCCGGATGAGCGTTAGCGATCGGTTTTGTGAAAGCGGGAGAAGGAGCTCCCATAATTCGCCCCAGGCTGCGGAATTGTGCGGATGATATTAGCCCAGCTCAGGCGGCTCGTCCATCGCAAATCCGGGGGGCTGTCGCGAGTGCAAAGGCTCACTTCAGGTGCACTGCGGCTTCTACCGCCTTCTGTTCCGCAACTCCCGCGTCGCGCGGCTTCGTCACCACGGCTCCGTACTTTGGCCTGATCTCATGACAGGACGGATCGCAGTACACGCCCTGATGTGTTCTGTCCGTCTCCGGATCGGGCATGGGTGAGGCGACCGCCGCCTCCCGGTCCGCCTCCAGTTCGCGCTCCACATCTTCGATGAGCCTCTGGTTTTCCTCCGTGCTCAGCCACTTCTTCTCCATGACCAGGTAGCGCTCGAAGCGGGCGATGGGATCGCGTGCCTGCCAGTACTCCATCAGCTTCGCCGGGACATATTGCGCCGCGTCGTGGATGGCGTGGCCTTTCATGCGCATCATCTTGGCTTCGATCAGCGTCGGCCCTTCGCCCTGCCGTGCTCGTTCGCAGGCTTCATGTGTGGCGTCGTACACCTGGCACGGATCGGTGCCATCCACGATCACGCCGGGAATGCCGTAAGCGATAGCGCGCTCGGCCAGGTCCTTCACGCGGAACTGCATGTCCGCCGGCGTGGAGTAGCCCCAGAGGTTGTTCTCCACGATCAACACCAGTCCCAGCTTCTGCACCGCCGCGAAATTCAGGCTCTCGTAAGTGACGCCCGTGGACTGGCCGCCATCGCCGACGTAGGTCAAAGCGGCAATGTTCCGGCCCTGCAATCGCGCGCCCAGACACACGCCCGCCATCACGCCAATCAGCTCGCCCAGCATGGAAACCGGCGCGCATACGTTACGCCGCTGAAAGTCGCCGAAATGCGAGGAGGCATCGCGTCCCCAGGTCGGCGAGTCGGCCTTGGCCATGTACTGCCGCATGATGTCGCGCGCGCTGAAGCCGCGCACCAGCATCGCGCCCTGGTTGCGGATCATCGGCCCCAGCCAGTCGTCCGGCCCCAGCGCGTACGCCGAGGCGCACGAGCAGCCCTCCTGTCCCAGGCCGAAGTACACTCCGCCAACCACCTTGCCCTGCTTGTAAAGATTTTCCAGCGCCGCCTCCATACGGCGGTTCAGCAGCATCCAGCGGTAGATCGCGACGCACTGCTCGCGCGAAAGATGCTTCGAATCGCGGATGGGCGGCGGCGTGGCGCTCAGATCGCCTTCCACGCGGTATTCCATATCCGCTCCCTCGTCCGACATCAGGATACGGAACTCGGGATGCTCCAGCCGGTAATCGGGAATGTTGTAGCAGCGCAGTGAAGACGAAGCGCTATCGTCGGAACGGGCGCTCAACACCCTGCGCGCGGCAGCCCGTTGGCCCCTGCCATCACCGTCCTGAGGTTGGCCGCTCTGGCTCGCAACCTTCATATTGACCGGCTTGGGCGAGCCATCAGCCTGTTCTGCTGGCGCCGGCGGTTTGGATGTCCTGGCCGGAGCAAGAGGAACTTTGACCGTCTTCTTTGCGGCGGTTTCCGATTTTGGGCGCTTCTTGGGAGGCATAGCTGCAGAAGCAACGATAATCGCAGCCCCGATACGAGGCAAGTTGAGCCGACGGCTCCGAAAGTAGGGAAGACCTGCTGCCGACCTCAACTATGCTGGCAATGCAGCTAGCCCGGATCGTGCCAGCCGCCGATGTCGGCGGCCAGTTCGCGCGAGTCAGGCGGGCCCCACGTGCCGGGCTGATAGAGCTCGGTCGGACAGCAGTCACCAAGGATGGGATCGACGATGGTCCATGCGGCCTCTACTGCGTCCTGCCGCACGAACAGCAGCGGATCGCCCTTCATGGCGTCGCTGAGCAGGCGCTGGTAGGCGTCCATCTCGTCGTTCGTGTTGTACTTCACCGCCGAGAGCTCGACCGGCATGGGCACCAGCAGCGGTCCCGGGCGCTTCACCCGGCCGCCGAGGCTCAGCTCGATATCAGGTCCCAGACGGAAGCGGAAGTAATTCCGCCCCTCACCGCCCATCCTGCTGAGCGGGGGCTTGCGCAGTTTGACAAAAACCTCGGTAGCCGTAACCGGCAGGCGCTTGCCGGCACGAATCAGAAAAGGGACGCCGGCCCATCGCCACGAGTCCACCTCCAGGTGCACGGCAGCAAAAGTTTCCACGTCCGAGTACGGAGAGACGCCGGGTTCGGCGCGATACCCGTCGAACTGCCCGCGGACGATGTTTGCCGGGTTCAGCGGCGGGATCGTGCGGAAGATCTTTACCTGCTCGTCACGCACCGAATCGACGTACATGGTCGTCGGCGGCTCCATCGCCAGGAAGGCCACCACCTGTAGCAGGTGATTCTGCACCACGTCACGAATGGCGCCGGCTTCTTCATAAAACTTCCCCCGCCCTTCCACTCCGAACGACTCGGCCATCGTGATCTGCACGCTGTGCACGTAATTGCGGTTCCAGATGGGTTCCAGAAAGCTGTTGGCGAAGCGGAAGATGAGCAGGTTCTCGACCGCTTCCTTGCCAAGATAGTGGTCGATGCGGAAGATGTCTTCCTCGGGGAACGCCTCATGCAGGGTCTGGTTGAGCTTGCGCGCCGAGACCAGGTCGCGCCCGAACGGCTTCTCCAGGATCACGCGGGCGTTCTGGGCACACCCCGATTTGGCCAGACCGCGAACGACCACCGGAAACATGCTGGGAGGTATGGCGAGGTAGTGGGTTGGCAGCTTCGCATTACCCAATTTGGCGCGCAACTCGGTGTAGGTCTTGTCATCACCGTAGTCGCTGTCCAGATAGTCGAGCAGTTCGACGAGTCTGTGGAAGGCTTCCTCGTCCACGCCGCCGCCGTATCTGGTGAGACTGTCGCGGGCGCGTTCGCGCAGCTGCTCCAGCGTCCAGCCGGACTTCGCCACACCAATGACCGGCACTTCGAGCGTGCCCTGGCGGATCATGCTCTGTAGCGCCGGAAAGATCTTTTTGTGCGCAAGATCGCCGGTGGCGCCAAAAAAGACAAAAGCGTCGGAATGCTCGGCCATGGGCTCCTCTTCGAATCAGGCAATAGGGTTGTTGATGAAGGCGCGACGCTAAACGTTACAAAGGTACTCCTCTGGGGAACTGGCTGCGGCGCACAACTGCCGAAAGCCGGTGAAACAGCTTATCCGGCAAGATCAGGAAAACCGAAATCGTGCAGGTCGAACAGCCTGAAACGCCGATCAGTCGAGGCTGCCCTGCTCGATGACGACGTTCTCGCGCACGATCAGCCGATGGGCCGCCATCTCCCGCAGCCTGGGCATGACGCGTGCGACATGCTCGTCGGTATCCACAAAGCTGATCACCACCGGCAGCTCTCCGCCCGCCTCCACCAGGTGCGCGGTGTGCACGCCGCCTCTGCCCTGGAATCCGGCAACCGAATGAAAGGCGACCGCTCCTGCTACGTTCTCCTGACGAAGATAGCGCAGCACTTCCAGGTGAAGCGGACGGTGGTGCCAGGAGTCACCCTCGGTCAGATAAATGGTCACCTGCACGGCCATACGCGCTGCCATTTTACAATCCCCGCGCCAGAGCCGCGCCCGCCATCACCGCCGCCAGGCAGACCGCATTGTTGGCCACCATATTGATCGCCATCAGCAGCCACTGCCCGCTTTCCATGTAGGCAAAGGTCTCGAAGGCATAGCTGGAGAATGTGGTATAGGAGCTGCAAAAACCGATAGCGACCAGCAGCCGCCAGCGCGGGTCCAGCAGCATCCGCTCGCCCGCCAGAACAAGAAAGAAGCCCAGCAGCAGGCTGCCGCTGACATTGATGATGAGGGTGCCGTAGGGAAATGCTGTGGAAAGCGCGCGAGCGACATACCCGCTCAGGAAGTAACGTGCCGCAGCGCCCGCGACTGCGCCCAGCGCAATCCAGAAATAGTTCACGATGGAGTCTCCGTGCCTGTAATAGGAGTTATCAGCCGGAAGGCGTTTAAGGGCGAACTCCATCGCCGGCTACGAGTTTAACCCCCCGCGCCAACCTGCGGTCAAGATGCATGTCGGGGGGGCGCCCGCGCTCCAGTTCGCTCCTGTAACATAATCAGTGACCTCATGAGTTCGCCGGCTGCCATGCAGAACTCCAGCGAGCGCGTGCTGGAGTTCGACCAGCTCCGGCAAGTGCTTGCCGCCTGCACGGCTTCACCGCTGGGACGGCAGCGGGTGCTGCAGCTCACGGCATCGCGCGATCGCCAGTGGATCGAGCGGCAGCAGCAGCTCACCGAAGAGCTGCGTGGCTATCTGCGGGCCGGAGGACGCTTCGATTTCCATGGGCTGTCCGATCCCGGGCCGCTGATCGGGAAGACACGGATTCAGGGCGCGGCGCTGGAGATCGCGGAAATCCGCGATCTGCTGCTGCTGGCCGACCGGGCGGCGGAGTGGCGCGAGATTGCCCTGCATCCGGCGGCCAATATGGCCGAAAACTGGCAGGCGGTCCACGAGCTTTCGGGCGGCATCGCCGATTTCACACTTCTGCTGCGCCATTTTCGCAACAAGATCCTTCCCGACGGTACCCTCGATGACCGCGCCTCGCCCGAGCTGGTACGCATCCGCCGGGAGATCGAGAAGCAGAAGCGCACCATCCAGGAGTCGCTGCGCTCGTACCTCCGGCGGCTTTCCGAAGGCGGTGCGGTGCAGGATGAGCTGGTCACGATCCGCGGCGAGCGCTTCGTCATTCCGGTAAAAGTGGAGCAGCGGCGGCGCGTGCAGGGCGTTGCCCATGGGGCATCGTCCAGCGGGCAGACGGTGTTTGTCGAGCCGCTGGAAACCATCGAGCAGAACAATGAGCTGGTTCGGCTTCTGGAGGAGGAGCAGGCGGAGATTTATCGCATTCTCCTCGACATGACCGCGCGCCTGGGCGAGCATGCCGAGGCACTCGCTCAGGCTGTCGATGTAATCGCGGAACTGGAGCTGCAGTTTGCCAAGGCACGCTTTGCCGAAGAGTACGACTGCGTGGCGGTGAAGCTGCTTGACGGGCAGGCCGCAAGTCCGTCTTCCGGCGCCGCGTCTCCACCCACGGCTTCAGCCGGGACGGGCCAGTGTGACTCGCTCATCCTGCGCAGGGCGCGGCACCCGCTGCTGGAGCGAACGCTGAAGGTCAGGGGTGCGGCGGTGGTGCCGCTCAGCATCGAGCTGGACAGCGAACATCGGCAGGTGGTCCTCAGCGGCCCCAATACCGGCGGCAAGACCGTAGCGCTGAAGACGGCAGGTCTGCTGGCCCTGATGGCGCAGTCCGGCATGCCGGTACCGGCCGAGCGTGCCGAGCTTCCCATCTTCGATGCCGTGCTTGCCGACATCGGCGATTACCAGTCCATCGAGCAGAACCTGTCCACATTTTCCGCGCATATTACGAATATCGATTTCATCTCCCACCATGCGACTCCGCATTCGCTGGTTCTGCTGGATGAGCTGGGCTCGGCCACCGATCCGGAAGAAGGCGCGGCCCTGGCCGTCGCGATTGCAGATTATTTCCGCCGGGCGGCGTGCCTGAGCATCATCTCGACCCATCACACGGCGCTCAAGGTATATGCGGCCAATACGCCCGGAGTGCTGAACGCCGCGGTCGGCTTCGACGAGCGCACGCTCGCCCCAACGTATGAGCTGCGCCTCGGTGTGCCGGGCGCTTCGGCGGGAATCAACATCGCGCGGAACCTCGGTCTTAATCCGGAGATTGTTACAGAGGCCCGTCGCCGCATGACCTCCCAGGCGCAGGACGTTACGCGCTTCCTGGACCGGCTGCACACCGAACTGCGACAGCTTGACGCTGAACGGGCACGGCTTCGCGCGCGCGAACAGGAGGTCGCGCGACAGCAGGAGCGGCTGCAGCTGGAGGGCCGCAGGGACCAGCGGGAGAAACTGCGCGAACTGGAGAAGAAGCTGGAGAGCGTGCTGCGCGACTTCGAGTATCGCGTTCGCGAGACGGTGAACGCGGTGCAGGACCGCGCCCAGGCACTCAAACTGTCGAAAGACGCGGAGCGGCGGATCGCCCGCATGCGGCGTGAGTTCCGCGAGCAGTTCGACTCCACGGTGGTGGCGCACAGCACCGGGGCCGATGCCGGCGATCCCGACGCGCAACAGCACGTGGTGAAGCAGGTCTCGGTGGGCGATACGGTGCGCCTGAAATCTCTCGGCCGCGATGCGCGCATTCTGCGCTATTTCGATGACGATACCTTCGAGGTCGGCATGGGCGCGATGAAGATGAAGATTGCGCGCGACGATATCGCCGCCGTGATTGCCCGGGCGGGCGACAATCCGGTGGAGGCCGCACGCGCCCGCGGTATCGGCGTTTCGCTCGCCCGCGACGACGAAAGCGTGCCCACCGAGATCAATGTCATTGGCCAGACTGTCGACGAGGCGACACAGGCGGTGGAGAGATTCGTGGACCGTGCATTCCTGGCGGGGGCGGTACGCGTTCGAGTGGTGCACGGCAGCGGGATGGGAATCCTGCGCAAGGCGCTGCGGGAATTTCTGCGAAGTCATCCCCACGTCGCGAACGTCAGCGAACCGCCGCAGAACGAGGGCGGCGGCGGGGCGACGGTGGTGGAGTTGCGGACGTAGAAGCGCACTTCGCTTTTCGCATTTCGCTTTCAACCACGCGCTTCCCCCATTTCTCGTCAGTTTTTTTCGCCTGCACAGCTTACATAAAGCGATGCGCCATGTAGGTTCGGCAGAGTCCACCAGGAGCGAACGGCGGCGTTCCTTGCACTTCGCCGGCCACGTCTCTAGACTTGTTGTAGCGATGAGCAAGTTCGGACAGACCCTCAGGGGCTATTTCTGGTGGACCTATCCGCGGGGCAGCGTTCATTATGACGTGATGGTTTCGCTGATCCTCGCCTTTATCTTCCTCGCGCCGGTATGGATCAATTTTCGCGACAAACCGGTGGAGCGTTCGCCGCATCAGACGGAGGTCGTGGTACAGCAGGAGGGAGACGGCTTCCTCTACAAGGTTGACGCCTCGGCCGTGAAGCCCGGCAGCGACAGCGAGATTCGCGAGTCACTGTCGCGAATCATCGAGCCGATAGCCGGCTATGTTGCCATCGACCGCTACGAAGCGGTTCGCGACAGCAATCATCATGTCGTCGCTTACAGGGTGTGGGCGCATCGCTGAGCGCTGGAATTTCCGGAAACTTTTCCTGGCCGCAGCGGGTTGCGATTTCTATCCCTGGCCAGGAACCATTATGAGAAAAACGGTTATCTCACTGGCGGCATGGGCATTGCTGTGGGGCACGGCAACGGCGGCGCGGGGCCAGGACCTGGAATCCGTTCTCAGCTCCATGGACAGGGCCGCGGCCAGCTTCCGTACGGCCCAGTGTGACTTTGTCTGGGATACCTACCAGATGGTCGTCGATGAACACGACTTCCAGAAGGGCACGATGTACTTCCGGCGTCAGGGGCAGAACGTGGAGATGGCTGCCAACATCACCTCGCCGGCCAGCAAATATGTCCTGTTCGCCGACGGCATCGTCAGCTATTACCAGCCCTCCATCGATCAGGTTACCCAGTACAACGCCGGCAAGAACCGGGCTGAAGTGGAGAGCTATCTTGTGCTTGGCTTCGGCGGTGGCGGCCACGCCCTGTCCGCCTCGTATGACATACAGTACGTCGGCATGGAGCAGGCCCAGGGAGTAAGTGCCGCGAAGATGGTACTGACGCCGAAGTCGCAGCGCGTGCGCAGCATGTTTCAGACGATCACGCTGTGGATCGATACCGCGCGCGGCGTCAGCGTGCAGCAGAAACTCGATGAGCCCTCGGGCGACTACCGGCTGACGAAATACAGCAATATCCAGATTAACCAGAAAGTCCCGGGCGACGTTTTCAAACTCAAGACCAGCGGACACACCAAATTTGTGAAGCCCAGCCAGTAGATGGTGCGGCGGCGGCATTTTCATGCCGGAACGCCGCTTCCGCGCGGCTTTGCGCGTTCCCGAAGATAATCATTCCGGTTGCCGCAGGCGATCTGCTGTTGGGGACCTGCAACAGCAGATTCCTCGAGCGCTTCGACAGCCCGCTCATGATGACGGTGAGGCAGAGCTGCTTCTGTACCTGCTATTTCTTCTCCTGCGGTTCGGGCTGTTTGGAATTGTCCGGGTTCTGCGGATTCTGCTGCTGCGACTCGTCCTTCATCTGCGACGAGTTCTTGATGAAGATAACCGTTTTCCAGATGTCGTCGTCCGGCAGCACCTTGTCCCAGCCCGGCATTGCTGTATAGCGGATGCCGTATTTGATCACGTAAAACAGGTGACTATCGGGGTCGTCGGGAGTGCGGTTCATGAGCTGCGGCACGGAAGGATAGAAATTCGTGCGCATCGGCGAGATGGGCTGCTTCAGGCTGCCATGACAGAAGGCGCAATGCTTGTCATAGGTCATGGAGCCGTCCATGATGTTGTCCATCGTAGGCTGGAATGGATTCGGCTGCTTCGGCGCGTGGCCATCCACCCACTCGTCCATGGACTTATTTGCCGCCTGCCGCTCGAAGCTGCCGGGAGTATTGCCCACGGCACGGATATCGAAGTACCCCGAGGTGAGGTAGTAATAGGCGCCACAAAAAACCACAATCAGGGTAACGATGATGCCGAGGACAAATCCGCGCATGTCTCTCCTCTGAAAATCGGGCTGTCGCACAGCCGGACGAATCCTTAATCCTACTACGATGCGCGGGGCAGTTTGGCTTGCCCTTCCATAGGAAAAAGGTGATCCGGCCGGAAAGGTAACAATGTTCCAGGCAATGCGCCTCAGTATCTTCGAAGCCGGCGAGCTTCGCGGACCACGTGTTCTACGCTGGGAAGAAAGGCTTCCTCCAGCGGCGGAGAGAACGGCACGGGAGTATCGGCCGAGGCAATGCGCGTGATCGGGGCGTCGAGCGAGTCGAAACATTCCTCATTGATGATCGCGGCAACCTCGCCGGCAATGCCGCCGGTCCTGGTATCTTCGTGCAGCACGATCACGCGATTGGTCTTTTCCACCGCCTGGCGGATGGCGTCGCGGTCCAGCGGCAGCACCGTGCGCAGGTCCACCACCTCCAGCTCGATGCCTTCCTTCGCCAGAATGTCCGCGGCTTCGAGCGCGGTGTAGACCATCGCAGCGTAAGTGATGACACTGACGCCGCGGCCTTCGCGCACCACCCGGGCTTTGCCGATTGGCACCGTGTACTCCTCTGCCGGCAATTCTTCCCTGATGCGGCGGTACAGGAACTTGTGCTCGAAAAACAGCACCGGATTGTTGTCGCGAATGGCCGACTTGATGAGCCCTTTGGCATCCCGGGCGCTGGCCGGGCAGACCACCTTCAGCCCCGGAGTATGGGCGAAATACGTTTCGGGATTCTGCGAATGAAACGGCCCGCCGTGCACCCCTCCGCCCGAGGGACCGCGCACCACCACCGGGACCGGGGCGCCCCACCGGAAATGCGCCTTCGCCAGCATGTTCGTGATCTGGTTGAAGGCGCAGCTGATGAAATCCATGAACTGGAATTCGGCCACGGGGCGCATGCCGGTGAGCGCGGCGCCAAAGCTGGCGTTGATGATGGCCATCTCGGAGATAGGGGCATCGACCACGCGCTCCGGGCCAAAGCGGTCGATGAGACCCTCGGTGACCTTGAAGGCGCCGCCGTAGATGCCGATGTCCTCCCCGATGCAGAACACCGCGGGATCGCGCTCCATCTCCTCCCAGATGCCCTGGCGAATCGCTTCCAGATAGGTAACGGCAGCCATGAATTTATGCCATCCCGCATGTGATTCTAAATGAGACCGGGGGAGGGAAAGTGCTGGAGCCGGGCAAATCAACTTGGCTTCACGCCGATGCAGAAGCCGGTCTGACGCGGGAGCGGACGAGCAGAAGCGACTGATCGTCGGTTGCCCGGCCGTGCCTGTGCACCGCACCCAGCAGCGCCTGGAAAATCGCTCCCATAGGCGCCGTGGCGTGTTCCGCCACCACGGCCTTTACGCGCCCCAGGCCGAACTCCTCCCCTTTGGCGTCTTCCACCTCGAGCAGGCCATCGGTAAGCAGGAGGAAGAGATCGTCGGAAGCCCACTCAACAGAACTGCTGGCGAACGGCTGGCCATCGAACAATCCTAGGGGCAGGTTACGGCAGGCAACCTCGGAGAACTCTCCGGTCGCGGCGTGGTAGTGCAGGATGGCGTGGTGCCCCGCCATGGAGTATTCCAGTCGCCCCCCGTTCGAGGCCAGATAGGCAAAGGTGACGAACATCTCGGGCCGGGTTACCGAGCAGAGAACGGAATTGAGGCTCTCCAGCAGACCGGCGTTTCTCTCAGGAGAGGAGAGCCGCATACGCGCGGCGCTCTTGACCATGCCCATGACAACGCCAGGAGCCACGCCGTGGCCTGAGACGTCAGCGACATACGCAATCCAGCCGCGCTCGTCCTGAAATACGTCGATCAGGTCGCCGCCCACCTCACCACTGGGCAGCGAGCGCCCGTAGAACTCGAAATCGGCGACCCTGGTGTCAACCGTGGGTACAAGCGTGCGGTGGATCTCCGTGGCCAATTCAATTTCGGCATGAGCGCGAAAATAGCGGCGGCCTTCGGTGATGGAAACGTACAGGAAGCAGCAGTAGCCCAGAACCATGGCCACGATAATGGCGTCAGCACTGAAGTTCAGGCGCCCATGCATGCGAGCGATATCGGCGGCCTCCATCCGGGTGGCCAGGCGGGGAGGCGGGAGCAGGGTGTAGAGCAGGTTCATCACCACGTTTTGCGCGACGAAGATCAACACCATTACTTTCCATCGTTGTTTGCGAAGCACGGTCCCCGCTATCGCGTACGAGATGGCGAATAGGCCGTTGAAGAAAACACACAGCACCAGTCCGAGGACCTTCTGGCGTCCCAGAAACATGATGTCGATGGCGAAGCCGACAATACTGAAGAGAAAAAAAACTCCTATCACGCCGATGGTGCGTGAAAGGGCAGGGACAGTCTTCCAGTAAGGCGTACGCTCTCTCATCGGACACTCGCGGTGTGGGAATCGTACTACAGGAGTGCGACATTTACGTCTGTACGACAGGCGTGCCCGCGACATTCTTCCCGCAATAGGGGCAGCACACGTAATCGCTCCTGATAGGGCGGCCGCAATGAACACAGGCCGGGGCCACGGCGTGACCGCATTTGGGGCAATAGCGGAAATCGGAGCCCACCGGCGTGCCACAGTTGGGGCAGGGCATCAGCAGCGGCTTGCGAAGCAGGAAATAGGCGAGGAAGCCGAGCGCCTTGGGAACGAAGATGACCAGCAGCGTCCACAGCAGAGAGTTCATGCCGCGGCGCTTCGCATCGGCGTTGACGTAGCCGATCATCAGAACGACGATCGCCAGAATCGCACCGCCCAGCACGCTGATCAGGATCCACCACGGCATCGGCGGCAGGTCCGTGCAGTAGCGCGGCATGATTCCCAGCAGACCGATCTGAAGCAGCACCCAGACGATGGCCGCGATCAGTCTTGCGGGCCGCGGAATGATGGCAAGTTCGCTCCGGAATTGAGATTTGGGTTGAGTCATTGGTTTTCTCCTTCGCGTTCCCGAGCCCATGCAATCATCGACTGCTCGAGTGCGGTACGGGGAAACGCGAGCATCAGGACGGCGATGACAAGGGCCGGCAACACCAGAAAGAACAGAATGCCGGGATCGACGATCGCCGGGGAGAGCCCGAGCCGCGCCGCCACCCAGCCGCCGAACCTCCACCACATCCAGCCTGACAGGGCGGAGAACAGAACGCCAAGGCAGAACGAGATGGCAATCAGCACCATACGTGAACGCTGTTCGTTCAGCTGCATCGCGCGCGCGCGAATTCGTGCCTGGGTGCTGGCCACCAGCGCCGGGCTGGCGGTAACCGCTACCGCGCGCAGCAGCCGGCCGGTATTGTTGAAGTCATCCCCATATTGCGCACAGGCGGGGCACGCGGTCAGGTGCGCGTTCAGCCAGTCGATGTTGCGGGCGTCAATCTCCTCTGTGCCGCGCCGGGTGATCAGATCGATGGCGCGCTCGTGCTCGTGCGTCGTCATTGCGCGCCTCCCTTCATCCATGGTCGCAGCGCCATCACGCCGCGGTAGATTCTGGTCTTCACCGTCGCCAGAGGAATGCCGACCAGCCTGGCGATCTCCTCCAGCTTCATCTGCTCCTGAAAGCGCAGTACCAGGACCTCGCGAAACAGCGGCGACACACGCTCAAGGGCAGCGTCAAACATTTCCCGCTGCTGCTGCGAGGCCGCCATGTCAAACGGTGATGGGCCGGTGGCTGGCGGCTCGAAAGGTACGCCTTCTTCCGCATCCTGCATTTCGTCAAGGCTGGCCGGACGGCGCTTGCGCAGGTAGTCTATTGCGACGTTGTGGCCGATCGACATCAGCCACGTGACGAAGCGGTTGCGCCCGTCATAGAGATGCCCCTTCTCCAGGACGCGCAGCCAGACCTCCTGGAAGAGGTCCTCGGCGACAGCGCGATTGCCGGTCAGATGCAGCAGGTAACGCAGCAGCCGGTGCTGGTACTGCTCGACCAGGGCGTCGAGCAGATCGGGATCGCGGCGCCGGAGCC
>Ga0335081_10003145_pt1 | contig 25954 bp, 21 predicted proteins | sample Lox_Sample_35_FD_206713 | JGI IMG/M metagenome (GOLD analysis project Ga0335081, IMG submission 206713) | Soil microbial communities from Loxahatchee National Wildlife Refuge, Florida, United States - Lox_Sample_3.5 | ecosystem: Environmental > Terrestrial > Soil > Wetlands | place: USA...
TACGGCGCCGCGCTCACGATCCGGGCCACGATCCCGCCGCTCAAGGAGGCACGCGGCCATCTGCTGCTCACCGGCTCGCTCGCGGGCCGGCGGGCGCTGCCCGGGTCGCTTTACTCCGCGACCAAGTTTGCGGTGACCGCCATGGGCGAGGCCGCGCGGCTCGAGCTCAACGACACCGGCGTGCGGGTGACCCTGATCGAGCCGGGGATGGTGGACACGCCGTTCTTCGAGACCCCAGGCGAAGGCAGGCTCCAAGCCGACGATGTCGCCCGCACGGTCATGTTCGCGGTCTCGCAGCCGCCCCACGTCGACGTCAACGAGATCCTCGTCAGGCCGACTGCGCAGTCCGGCTGATCAGATCCGCCGCCACGAGAGCCGGCTCCTCCTCGATCTGGAGCGTGCCGTAACGGAGAACGTCGAACCCTGCGCCGCGCAATCGCAGCTCATTACTGCGATCCCGCTGGATCTGCCCCCAAGAGCTGTGGTTGCCTTTGCCGTCGAGCTCAACCACGACGCGCTGCTTCCACCACACGGCGTCGACGAGGACGCCCGCGATCCATACGTTGACGTCGTCGGGGAGCGGGACGCCGTACTTCTCGCACAGCGGCAGGAACAGGCGCTCGAGCGGGCTCCGGGTTTGCGCGAGCTTCGGTTCGTGGCGGGTCAGCGCTGTGCGCAGCCTGGTGCTGCCGGCCCGGCCGCTACCGGCGATCACCTGGAGGGTGGGGATGTCGAGCACCTTGTGATAGTCGGCGTTGGCGAGCGCGTAACGGACGCGTTCGATGGGCGCCACCGCGGCGAAGTCGAGCAGCGCCTGCTCGATCGTCGTCGTCGGCAGCCGCTTGTGCCAGATACGTTCATGCGCGCGCCGTCCGTGCACCTTGACGCCGTCGAGCGACCCGCAGCGCCGGGGCGTGCTCACCTGGATCGGCCACGGCCGGCGATCGATCAGGCCGCGCCACCAGAGCGCGGTGGCGTGGCTGAGCATCGCTCCCGGGCCGGCGTACAGCACAGCCGCGAACAGATCCGCCTCCACACTCGGCGCGCGGTGGCCGACGGCATACACCCGGGGCAGAACCTGATGGAGGTAGCCACCCTCAGCCCAGCGAGCGACCTCCCGCCGATCGATCCCGAGCGCCGCGAGCTGCACCGTCCCCACACGTCCTGCCTGCCGATCCGCAAGACGCGCAACGAGGACTTTGGCGCTGATGTCACGCATATGTCCACGCGATCGCCATCGGCCAAAGGATCGACCCCCACCTGTGACGAAACAAGACGCCGACCAGTGCCAAAACTGCTCACAGACTTCAAGCAGTTCCTGTTCCGCGGCAACGTCGTCGATCTCGCGGTGGCGGTCATCATCGGCACCGCGTTCACGGCGGTCGTCAAGGCCCTCGTCTCCGACATCATCACTCCGCTCGTCGCGGCGATCTTCGGCGCGCACAACTTCGAGGCGCTGAAGTTCACGATCAACGGCAGCACGTTCTCCTACGGCGACCTGCTCAACAACGTGATCACGTTCGTCTCGATCGCGGCGGTCGTGTTCTTCCTGATCGTGGCGCCGATCAACGCGCTGATGTCGCGCCGCGCCAAGGAGGATCCAGACACCAAGGAGTGCCCGGAGTGCACGAGCGCGATCCCGGTCAGGGCGAAGCGCTGCCCGCTGTGCACCTCGGAGCTCGTTACGGCTGCTTAGGGGCCCGCTTCGCGGGCATCCATGGGGCCGTTCCGCTGGGCGTCCATGCCCAGCGGCCGCGAGCGACGGTTGGCGCTCGAGCCTAAGAGTCTGAGTCGCCCGGGACGACCGAGATCACACGACCGCGCCGGCCGCGCGTGAACTGCACGGTCCCAGCCGACGCGGCGAAGATCGTGTCGTCCTTGCCGATCCCGACGCCGTCGCCGGGCTTGAACTTCGTGCCGCGCTGGCGCACGATGATCTCGCCGCCGGTGACGGCCTCGCCGGCGAACACCTTCACGCCGAGTCGCTTGGCGTGGGAGTCGCGCCCGTTGCGCGAGGAGCCAAGGCCTTTCTTATGAGCCATGCTTCACCTCCGTGACCTCGAGCCGCGTCAACGACTGCCGGTGACCGGTACGCCGCTTGTAGCCGCGCTTGGGCTTGAACTTGACGACGCGTAGCTTCGGCCCGCGCTCGTGGCCCACGACCCGAGCCGTAACCGACACGCCCGACAACCCGTCGCCGTCGACCACCGAAGAGCCGTCCACGAACAGCAGCGGCTCCAACACGACGGACTCGCCATCGCCGGCGGGCAGCCGCTCTACGAGCAGGGTCTGACCCTGCTCGACGCGATATTGCTTGCCGCCGGTTTTCACAATTGCGTACGTCATTCAGATGGACTCACGGACTCGGCCTTAGCACCGGAACGGCGCCGTCCGCCTCTGCGGCCACGACGCCGAGGCTTCGATTCTAGTTCATCCCCCGAGTCGTTCTGGTCGCCGGTCCCATTCGACGACGCGGCCACCGGCGCCGTGACGTCCAGGAGCGACGCCGTCGCCTCGGTACGCCCGGCCTCCTCGATCCGCACCAGGTGCTTCTCGCCCACGTAGTCGCCACCGCCCGTGATCGAGATTATGTAGCCGTCGATCTTGGCCACGGCGTCGCCGGGGCTGTACATGTGCGGCTCGACGATCTCGACGTGCACCTCCTCGCCGGCGCGGAACGGGACCGCGCGCTCGAGCACCTTCTCCCGCGACGACTCCAGCACGACCGCGAAGTGGTCCAAATGCAACCCCTCGGATCCCTCGAAGTGGAACCACTTGCCGGTCTCCTCTTCGATCTGGCGCAGGACGCGCGCCTCGTCCCGCGTGAACTCGGCACTCACCCGCGGGTTCATCTGGAGCAACAAAGCATCGGCCTTGGTCTCCTTGGCGAGGTCGCGCATCCGCCGCTCGAACTCGATCGCGAGCGTCTCCTCGGACTTGATCACGCCGTCGCCGCCGCAGGTCGGGCACGGCCGGGTCATGATCTCGCGAACGCCGTCGGTGACGTTCTGGCGGGTCATCTCGACCAGCCCGAGCGGCGAGATCTCGACCACGAACGTCTTCGTCCGGTCCTCGTCCAAGGCGGCCCGCAGCGATTTCAGCACGGCATCCCGGTTCCGGGCGCGCGCCATATCGATGAAGTCGATGACGATGATCCCGCCGATGTCCCGCAGCCGCAGCTGCCGGACGACCTCCTCGGCGGCCTCCAGGTTCGTCTTGGTGATCGTGTCCTCGAGGCGCGCCGACTTGCCCCGGCCCACGAACGAGCCGGAGTTGACGTCGATCACCGTCAGCGCCTCCGCGTAGTCGATCATGAGGTAGCCGCCGCTGGGCAGGTCAACCCGGCGCGACAGCGTCGAGTCGAGCACCTGCTCGACCCCGAACGCCTCGAACAGCGGCTGATCCTCTTCCCAGAGCTCGACCTGGTCGACGAGCTCGGGCGCGGTGCGCGAGAAGAACGACACCAGGCGGTGGTGCTGCTTGGGGTCATCGACGATCGCGCGCTCGAATGCCGAGGAGTAGATGTCGCGGACGACCCGGACCGACAGGTCGGCCTCCTGGAAGACCAGCGCCGGCGCCGGCGTCTCGGCGACGCGCTTCTGCAAGACCTCGTTCAGCTTGAACAGATACAGGAGCTCGCGCTCCAGATCTGCCCGCGTCGCCCCCTGGGCGGCAGTGCGGACGATCGCGCCCGCCCCCTTCAGATCCAGTTTCGCGGCCTCCTTGCGGAGCCGCTCGCGCTCGCCGTCGTCGAGCCGGCGCGACACGCCGACGCCCTCGCCGTACGGCGCGTACACCATGTAGCGACCGGCGATCGTGAGGTCCATGCTCAGACGCGCGCCCTTGGTCTTCAGCGGGTCCTTGACGACCTGGACGACGATCTCCTGGCCGGGCTTCAGCATGTCGGTGATCTGGCGGTTGTCCCGCCCGGAGCCGCGGCCCCGGCGGGGCGCTTCGACCCCCGGCAGGACGATCTCGTCGACGTGCAGGAACCCGTTCTTCTCGAGCCCGATGTCCACGAACGCGGCCTCGAGCCCGCCGAGGACGTTGTCGACGCGTCCCTTGTAGATGTTCCCGACGATCGAGCGCGCTCCGCGGCGCTCGAGGTACAACTCGGCTACGTGATAGCCGGCGGCCGGCTTGGACGTCTTGCGACGCCGGCGCGTGGTTGCGGATTTCGACGCGCTCTTACGCGCGCCGACCGATCCGCTCGCCTCCAGCAGCGCGACCCGGGTCTCCCCCCGGTCGACGCTGACCAATACTTGCTTCTTCAATGCTCATTCAGTCCTTTGTGGAAGTTTGAAAACGTTCGCGGAGGGAGCGCGAGCTTTGAGAGCTCGATCCTCCGGACGAACACGTGCCGCGCCCACGGCGGTTAGGGGTGGGCGGGTGGGAACGCACTGGCGGGGCAGCGGTCATGACGAAACCAACCCTCGGGTCTTCGTCGCGGCAGTCATGCGTGCTTGCACACATATTGACTGTAGAAGGCCGATGGCGATGAACGTCACCAGGACAGAGGAGCCCCCGTAGCTCATGAGCGGTAAGGGGACCCCGGTGATCGGCATGATGCCGATCGTCATGCCCGCGTTGACGAACACCTGAAACATCAGCATCGCCAGGACGCCGCCCGCGATCAGCGTCCCGTACAGATTCTTCGACATCGTCAGGATGCGCAGCGCGCGCCAAATGATCAGCGCGTACAGCGACAGCACGACGGCTGCTCCGACGAAGCCGTACGTCTCCCCGACCACCGCGAAGATGAAGTCGGTGCTCGGGGCGGGCAGGAAATGCAGGTTCACCTGCGAGGCGCCCGCGGCGCCCAGTCCCGTCTTTCCCCCGGAGCCGATCGCGGTCAGTGACTCCGTGATGTTGTACGTCTGGTTGCGGGGATCGTGGGATGGATGCAGGAAGCCGGTCAGGCGCTGCATCTGGTAAGGCTTGAGGAGGTGGTGGCCGGTCGCCGGCGCGACGACGAGCACGAACACCGTGGCCAGCACGAACAGCAGCGCGAGCCCGGTCAGCTGCTTCCACGAGGTGCCGGCGAAGAACAGGATCGCGAACCCGACCGCTACGTACACGAGCGCGGTGCCGAGGTCCGGCTGCGGGATCACGATCATCGCCGGGATCAGCGCGAGCAGCATGATGCGCGCCGTGGTGCGGCGTTCGTGCAGCCGCCGCGAACGGTCGACCGCAAACGCCGCCACGGACGCGATCAGGAGCACTTTCCCGAACTCCGACGGCTGCAGCTGGAAGAACGGAAGCGGGATCCACCGGGCAGCGCCCTGCACCCGGGGCATGCCCAGCACGACCAGGTTCAGCGCGATCATCACGCCGTAGAGGCCGTACTTGAACTCGCGCAGCCGCGAGTAGTCGATCTGCGCGAGCCCGAGCGCCAACACCAGGCCGATCGCGAAGTAGATGCCCTGCCGCTCGACGTAGTAGAGCGGATGCCCGGGATTCATCGTCCGCGTCGCGCCCTTCAGCGTGATCAGCGAGCAGGCGGCCAGGCCGAGCGCCGCCAACAGCAGCAGCGGGTCCATGCGCAGCAGCGCGTAGGCGCGCACCGGCGCCGCGTCCTCCCCTGTCCGGACCGCCCGGATTGGAGCAGCGCCCGAGCTCACAGCGTCTTCGAGTTTCCGGCCGTGTACAGGCCCTTGTTGCCGAAGAACCACTGCGACAGGATCTGGCGGGCGACCGGCGCCGCCCCGACGGCACCGAACCCGCCCTGCTCGACGGTCACGACGACGACGATCGGCTTCGTCGTCGCGCTCGCCGGGACGAAGCACGCGTACCAGGCGTAGTCCTGCTGGCCGGTGTACTGGGCGGTGCCCGTCTTGCCGTACACCTGCTCGGGGAAGTTCGAGAACACGTCAGCCGACGTTCCGCCCGGCTGCGACGCCGCGGCCCGGAGCCCGGCGCGGATCGTGTCGAGATACGTCGGGTTGATCGAGATGTGGCGTTGCGGCGGCGGGCTGAACGACCGCAGCACGGTGCCGTCGGACGTCTGCACGTCCTCACCGAGGTGGGGCGTGACGACGGTCCCACCGTTGGCGATCGTGGCGTAGGCGGTGGCAAGCTGGAGCGGCGTGACCTGGACGTCGCCCTGGCCCACCGCGAGGCTCTCGTTGTCGCCGATCGACCACGGGCGGTCGGTGCCGTCGGCGATCCCGCACCCGCCGGGCGGGTGCTTCGCCTTGCCCTTGAACGGCCCGGTCGCGCTGTCACATTCGGCCTCGAGCTGGTTGCGCTGTGAGCGCCAGCTTGCGTCCGGCAGCGTCCCGGGGTTCTCGTCGGGGAGGTCGACCCCGGTCTTGCGACCGATCCCGTAGAGGTGGGCCCAGTGCTGCAGCGGGCCGCCGTTCGGCGCCGGCGAGTTGGTGAGCGCGCCCAGGTTGTAGAAGAAGTCGTCCGAGGACACCTGAATCGCGCTCTCCAGATTGAGCGAGCCGTCGACGGCATTGCCCGCGTTGTGCCGGCACTGGCCCGAGACGCAGTACTGACCGGTGTCATCGAACGTCTCGCCGGTGCTCCAGGACCCGCTCTCAAGGGCCGCGGTGGCGGTGATCGGCTTGAACGTCGAGCCGGTCGGACCAACGCTCTGATACGCCCGGTTCACCTGCGGGTCGCCCGAATTCTGTCCGAACAGCGCCTCGTACTCGGAGGTCGGGACGGGCTTGGTGAAGACGTTCGCGTTGTAGGTCGGGAGCGAGCCCATCGCGTAGATCTGGCCGTCCGTCGGGCTCATCGCGATGAACGCGCCCCCGTTCGCCGGGTAGTTCGACGCGATCGACTCCGCCAGCGACTGCTGGCCGACCGCCTGGAGCTTCTCGTCCAACGAGATCTTGAGGTTGTCGCCGGCCGTCGGCGACGTCTGCGTGAGGTAGCCGTCGAAGTTCCCGAGTGCGTCCACCTTGACCTTCTCGGCGCCGTCCACGCCTCTCAGATAACGGTCGTAGGAGGCCTCGAGCCCGGACTGGCCGACCGAGTCGTTCTGGGACACGCCCGAGAAGTAGCGCTCTTTGACCTCGCTCGGCGTGATCCGGCTCACCAGGCCGAGCACCTGAGCGGCGACGCCGTCGAACGGGTATTTGCGCTGGTAGATCTGCTGGACGCTGACGCCCGGGAACGAGCTCATCCGTTCGGACAGGTACCAGAGCTGTTGCTGGGTGATGTCGGACGCGACCGTGGCTTCGGCATACGGCAGCTGCACGTAGCCCTGAACGACCGCGCAGGCGATCTGGGAGACGTGAATCACGCCATGGCCGTTCACCGGGCACTTCTCCCGTTTGGTCGGAAGCCCGACGATCCCCGCGACACGGTCGTACACCTGGGCGTCCTTCTGCGGCGGATGGGCCAGGTTCTTGTCGGTCATCGGGACGGGCAGGTCCGGCGGCGAGATCTGCACGGCGTAGGCCCGCACGCTCGAGGCGAGGATCTGGCCGTCGCGGTCGAGGATCTCTCCCCGCGGCGCCGCCAGCTCGAGGTTGCGCACGTAGTTGTTGCTCGCCGCGTTGGCGTACTGATCGCTCGAGAGCACCTGCAGGAACCACAGGCGGAAGAACAGGATCGCGAAGATCGCGAGCGCGAACGTCCCGATGATCGCCACCCGCAGGGCGAGCTGCGGGCTCATCGACGGCCGCTCTTCCTGCTTGACGAACCGCAGTTGCTTGTCTTCGGGAAGCGGGCTCACAGGGGTTTCGGTCGGGTGAACGTGCCTCGGCGCGCGCCGCCCTGCTGGAGCGGGCTGAGACCGCCGGTCGTGTAGGCGCGCCGCCGCCGGCGCCTCGGATCCTCGGGTAGGACCGGCCGGACGATCCGCCGCACGAGCGCGTACACCGGCAACGCGAGCAGCGTGTCGACGAGCACCACGACGAAGATCTGTTGAAGCAGGAGGAGGCTGACGGGCGCGTCGACGCCGAGCAGGAACTGGATCACGGCCATCCCCAGGCCGGCGAACGCCGCGGCCATGGCGCCCACGACCAGGGGCACGAGCTCGTGGGAGGGGTCGCGGAGCTCGTGCAGCCGCCCGGCCCAGTAGCCGATCACGATGTACAGGAGCGAGGTCACGCCGAGCGTCTGGACGAGGACCAGGTCGATCAGCAGGCCGGTGGCGAACCCGAACACCGCTCCGGTGAGCGATCCGCACAGCAGTCCGACCGACATTACGACGAGCGGTGTCAGATCCGCGCTAACGCCGAAGATCGAGATCTGCGAGACCGCCGACTCCTGGATGACGACGGCGAAGAACCCGAGCAGGACCAGCCGGAGGGGAAGCTTGACGGCGTTGCTCACGTTACGTTGCTCATGTCACGGCACCTGGGCGCGCTCGGTGCCGGGCTGAGGCTTGGTCAGGATCTGGACGACGTCGACGCTTCGCAGGTTGGCCTGCGGCGCGACCTGGATCGTCCCGTTGTTGAGCAGCTGGTTCTCGTCGACCGGCAGCACGTTCCCGATCGGGATGTTGGCCGGGAAGTAGGACTCGAGCGGTCCCGATTTGAATCCGGCGGTGACCACCGTCTGGCCCTGCTGAGGTCCGTTCTGGACCTGTCCCGGGTTCGGGGGCTGGAGGTACTGGAGCACGAGCTCGTCCGGGTTGCCGACCGCGGGCACGAGCTCGCCGGTGTCGCCGTTGGCGTCGAGCACGCGGGCGGTCACCGACAGCGTGTGGTCGGTGATCAGCGTCACGACGGAGACCGTCGGCGAGACCTCGGTGACCTCGCCGACGAGTGCGCCGTCGCCGACCACCGGATCGTGCAGCGAGACGCCGTCGTCGGACCCCTTGTCGACGTTGATCGTCTGGTACCAGAGGGTCGGGTCGCGCAGGATCACGTCGGCGCTCACGGGGCGATACGAGCCGAGATCGTGGCTGGTGTCGAGGTGGAGCTCCGCGCTCAGCTGGCGGTTCTGGAGCAGCGCGCTCTTGGCCTGGGCGTACTCGTTGGTGAGCCGCGCCACCTGCTGCTGGAGCTGCTTGACCTGGGTCTTGGCGTGGAACGTGCTCGAGAACCAGCCGGCCACCGAGCGGACCGGCGCCAGCACCTTGCTGGCGCCCTGCTCGACCGGCGAGAGGACCTCGACGACGCCGCGCTGCACGTTGTGCAACGGGCTGTTCGGCGTCTCGCCGAAGTAGGCCGTGAGCAGGATCAGGGAGACCGCAACGAGCAGTGCCAGGACTGCCCGTCGCCGCCGAACTTGCTTGTCATGCACGGATGTCGTGTCTCCAAGATCGTGCCGGGCGCCACGTCAGCACTCCTTCCAAACTAGTACCGACGGCGCCGGTTACGTGAATTCTTGCTCGAACGGTGGATCGCTTCGAATTCCTCCAACGACCTCCCCGAACCGACCGCCACGCACGTGAGCGGCGACTCGGCCAGATGCGCGGGCATCTGCGTCTCGTGGCGCAGGCGCTCATCGAGCCCCTGTAGCAGCGAGCCACCTCCCGCCAGCATGATGCCACGATCCATGATGTCGGAGGCCAGCTCCGGCGGAGTACGGTCGAGCGTTTCCTTGACCGCGTCGATGATCTGGGTCACCGGCTCCTCGAGCGCGCCCCGGATCTCCTCGCTCGTGAGCACCACGGTCTTGGGCAGGCCCGAGACCATGTCGCGTCCCCGGATCTCGGCCTGTACCTCCTCGCTCAGCGGGTACGCGGAGCCGATCTCGAGCTTGACCTCCTCGGCCGTCTGCTGGCCGATCAGCAGCTTGTACTCCCTTTTCACGTAGTTCATGATCGATTCGTCGAGCTCGTCGCCGCCGACGCGGATCGACTGCGATACGACGATCCCGCCGAGCGAGATCACCGCGACCTCACTCGTGCCACCGCCGATGTCGACGACCATCGAGCCGGTGGGCTCGCCGACCGGGAGGCCGGCACCGATCGCCGCGGCCATCGGCTCCTCGATCAGGTAGGCCTGACGCGCGCCGGCCGAAAGACAGGCCTCCTCGACCGCGCGCTTCTCGACGCCGGTAACCCCGGAGGGCACGCAGACGACGACCCGCGGATGCGCCCAGCGGTTCTGGTGGACCTTCTGGATGAAGTGCCGGAGCATCTCCTCGGTTACCTCGAAGTCGGCGATCACACCATCCTTCAGCGGGCGGATGGCCTGAATCGTGCCAGGGGTCCGCCCCAGCATGCGCTTGGCCTCGATCCCGACGGCGTGGACCTCCCCGGTCCGGGAATCGACCGCGACCACGCTCGGCTCGGACAGCACGATCCCGCGCCCCCGGACGTAGACGAGGGTGTTCGCGGTCCCGAGGTCGACCGCCATGTCGCGACCACCGAAACCGGTCAGGTACGTGAAAAAGCCCATAGCAAATCGAGGTAGGAGTGAGCAGCGGACGGAGAACTGAGTGCCGGAGGCCACGCCACGCTGCCAGCGCCGTCCGAGCGGGATTGTACGGGCTCGTCCCGCCAGAGGCGGGTCGCAGGCACCCGCTCCAGCCTCTTGGCAGGGCTCGTGCGGCCGCGCTTCATTCGCCCAGCAGCCCCGGCGCCAGCTCGAGCAGCGTCGTCACGGGCAGTCCGACCACGTTCAGGAAGTCCCCTTCGATGCCCGCCACCAGCGCCGCGCCGCGTCCCTGGATCGCGTATGCGCCCGCCCGCTCGCGCCATTCGCCGCTCAGGAGGTACCAGTCGATCAGCGCCTCGTCGAGCGCCCGGAACTCGACGACGGTGCTTGCCGCGGCCGTCCGCGAGCGGCCGTCCTCGATCAGGCACACGCCGCTGACGACGGTGTGCCGGCGCCCGGCAAGCGCGCTCAGCATCGCCCGCGCGTCGTCCTCGTCGGCCGGCTTTCCGTAGACGCGGGCGCCGAGGCTGACCAGCGTGTCGACGCCGAGGACGAGCGCCCCGGACACGCGAGCCGCGACCGCGGAGGCCTTGCGGAAAGCGTTCTCGAGCGCCACCTCGTGCGGCGGACCGGCTTCAAGCTCCTCAACGTCGGGCACGTCGACCACGTACGAGATGCCGATCTGGTCGAGGATCGCCCGCCGCTGCGGGGAGCCGGAGGCCAGGACCACGCTACTCAGAGGCCGGGGAAGAACAGCTTTACCTCGCGCGCGGCCGACTCGGGCGAGTCCGAGCCGTGGACCATGTTCTGGCCGACCTCGATCGCGAAGTCGCCGCGGATTGAGCCCGTCGTCGCCTTCAGCGGATCGGTGGCGCCTATCACCTGGCGCGCCGCGACCACGGCCTGCTCGCCCTCGAGCACCATCGCGACCAGGGGCCCGGACGTGATGAACGTCACAAGCTCGTCGTAGAAGCCCTTGCCCTCGTGTTCGGCGTAGTGCTGCGCCGCGAGATCCCGGCTCATCGTCATCAGGTCAAGCGCCACCAGGCGCAGTCCCTTGCGCTCAAAGCGCGCGATGATCTCGCCCGAGAGGTTGCGGGCAAAAGCGTCGGGCTTGATCAGAATCAGCGTTCGCTCCATGGGTCTCCTTGGGTGGGCGCACAGCGGGCGCCGGGGGTAGTCGACTGGCGGCCGAGGACTTTAGCCGCGCGTCAGGTGCTGGAGGGGCGGCTTCGCTCGGCAGGCGCCGGCGTGGGCGCCGGAGCGGCGTTCCGCTCCGCACGAACGGTCGCGCCGGCGACCGGCTGCTCGGCGGCGGCGCCGTCGCGGCGCCGGCGGGCACGGCGGGGCTGTGGGGACGCACCGGCGACCTCGGCCTCGCAGAACGGGCAGATCTTCCACATCGGGTCAAGCGGCTTACCGCACGCCGTGCAGGGATCCTTGAGCTTGCGCATGCAGTTCGGGCAGCGCAGGAAATCCTTCTCGACCTCGTAGTCGCAGTACGGGCACACCTGGTAGCCGAGCTCTGCCAGCCGCGCCTCGGCGGCCTGCATCTCGAGCTCGCGCTCGCGCACGTCATCTAGGTACTCGGGCGGCCTCACGATCATGTAGACGATCGTCCCGACGAACGGGAACAGCGAGGCGGCGGTGGCGCACCCGACCAGCAGCGAGTCCGCGATCCGGCGCCGGGCGTCCGCATACGTCCAGTAGACGAGCGCCAGCCAGACGACGACGAGGAACAGAATGATCAGCTCCACGACGGCGCTGATCGTCCCGTTCTTGATGCCGAACACCGTCAGAAAGGGCATTAAGGCAGCGAGTGTAGTGGTAGGGGAAGTCGGAACGTCGCGGCAGGCGGCGCGCTTAGGTGTGGATGTTCACACGAACGCCGGGATACGAACGTCAACCGGACCTAGAGGTAGGCCCTACCGAAAAGGTACCCGATCCCGAAAAAGACCAGGATCACGGCCGCAACGACGAACGCCACGAGCGCGACCATGGCCAGAAACCTCGGCGGCTTCTCCTCCTCTTCGTCCATCGCTTGTTCGCTCACAGCATCGAGGCCCGGCCGGCGCCGGCCGGGCGGAGCAGGTCCGCAACCAGGTAGATCGAGCCGGTGGCCACGACCAGACCGTCCGGACCCGCGATCTCACGGGCCCGCTCGAGCGCGGCCCGCGGATCGCGGATGACCTCCGAGGGCGGCCCGCCAAGCTGATTCGCGAGCGACTGGAGCGTCGGCGGCGGCAGCGCCCGTGGGTTCTGGCTCGCGGTCAGCACGAGCGCGTCGCACAGCGGGAGCAACTGCGACAGCATCCCGGCCGCGTCCTTGTCGTCGAGGACCGAGATGACCGCGACCACGCGATCGTGACCGGCCGCCCACGGCTCGGCCAGCGCCTCCGCGAGCGCGGCAGTCCCATCTGGGTTGTGGGCGCCGTCGAGCAGCGTGAGTGGATCCTCGTCGATCGCCTGAAGCCGCCCCGGGACGAGGATCTCGGCCGCGGCCGCCGCGACCGCGCCCGGGTCGAGCTCGCCGAGATACGCCTCCGCCGCGGCCCGCGCCAGGGCGAAGTTCCGCCGCTGATAGCTGCCGAGCGCGATCAGCGGAACTCCCGGGTCCGCGCCGGCGTGCACGATCGTTGCCCCGCGTTCGGCCGCCACGCCCTCGGCCACGGCGAGCGCGTCGGGATGCAGCCCGTGGCCGAGAACCAGGGTCCCCCCGGGCTGAACGACATCGAGCTTCTCGTTGGCGATCGCGGTGATCGTCGGACCGAGCCACCGGGTGTGCTCCAGCCCCACGCTCGTGAGCACCTGGACGCGCGACGGGATCACGTTGGTGGCGTCGTAGCGGCCCCCGAGCCCCGCCTCGATCACCGCCACTTCCGCGCCCTGTCGTGCGAGCTCGGAGTACGCGGCGGCGGTCAAAAGCTCGAACTGGGTGACGCGATCGTCGCCGACCAGGGAGCGGTCGACGAGCTCGGCGGCGTGGGCGGCGCGCTGGATCGCGGCGGCGAACTCGCCGGGCTCCAGATCAGAGTCGCCGACCCGGATCCGCTCGGCGAACGAGACGAGGTGGGGCGACAGGTAGGCCCCAGTGCGCAGGCCGTGCTTGGCCAGGATCGCGGCGGTCATCCGGACCGTCGAGGACTTGCCGTTCGTTCCGACGACGTGGATCGATCTGAACCGGAGCTGGGGATTGCCGAGCGCGGTCATCAGCCGGCGCATGCGGTCGAGGCCGAACCGCATACCGAACAGCTCGCGGGAGAGGACGTAGCGTTCAGCTTCCTCGATGTTCACAGCGCCTCCAGCTCGGCTCGCAGCCGCGCGAGCTTGTCGCGTTCGGCTTGCACGACCTCGGGCGGCGCCTTGGCCACGAACCCTGGGTTGGCGAGCTTGCGCTCGGCGCGCTCGATCTCGGCCTCGAGGCTCGCCCGCTTGGCCGCGAGCTTGCGCTGAGCGCCCTCGAGATCGACGTCGTCCGACGGCAGGATCTCGATCGCGCCGCCAGGGACGGGGACGCTGGCCACCGGCTCGGCGCCATCGGAGGTGAACGACACGCGGGCCAGCCGCGCCACCTGCTCCCCGGTGTCCTCGTAGCCCTCGGCCGCGAGCCGCGCCGTCACGGTCGCCCCGGCCTTCACCCCGGCGAGGTCGCGCCAACCCCGGAGCGCCTGGACGGCCTCGATCACACGCCCCACGGCGGCCTCGGCCTGCTCGTCCACCGCCGCCGGCGGGGCAGCCCCCAGGCCGGCCGCCAGCAGCCCCTGGGCGCCGGGAATGAAGCTGTAGATCTCCTCGGTGACGAACGGAATCATCGGATGCCCGAGCGCCACCGTCTCGGTCAGGACGTACAGAAGCGTGGCCTGAAGCTCGGGCTCTCCGGCGCGCAGTCGCGGCTTGACCAGCTCGAGGTACCAGTCGCACAGCTCGCCGTAGACGAATTCGTACAGGGCGTGCGCGGCCTGGGCGAATTGATAACCCTCGATCCGGACCGCGATGTCCGCCTTGGCCCGTTCCAGGCGCGAGAGGATCCAACGATCCTCGACCGTGCGCGGCTCCACGCCGGAGCGCGCGTCCGCTGGCACGCCAAGCAGGATCAGCCGCGAGGCGTTCCACAACTTGTTGGCCAGCTGCAGGCCCTGGGCGAGCTTGTCCTCCGCGAACTTGACGTCCTGGCTCGAGGCCATCGCCAGGAGCCCCCAGCGCAGCGCGTCGGCGCCATACGCCGGAAAGTCGCCGCCGGACTCGAACACCGGCGGCCGGGGCCCGCCCTCGATCAGATCGAGCGGGTCGATCCCGGTCCCGAGTGACTTCGACATGCGCCGCCCGTCCGGCGCCTGGATCACCGCGTGGATGTGGACCTCGTCGAACGGGATGTCGTCGGTGAACTCGAGACCCATCATGATCATCCGCGCGACCCACAGGAAGATGATGTCCCGGGCGGTGACGAGCACGTCGGTGGGGTAGAACGCACGCAGCTCGCGGGTTTCGAGCGGCCAGCCGAGCGTGGCGAACGGCCACAGCGCGCTCGAGAACCAGGTATCGAGCACATCTGGATCGCGCTCCCAGCCCTCGCCCTCGGGCGCGGTGACGCCGACGTAGAGCTCGTCGCCGCGGTACCAGACGGGGATCCGATGCCCCCACCACAGCTGGCGGGAGATCACCCACGGCCGGATGTTCTCCATCCACTCCAGGTATACGCGCGCCCAGCGCTCGGGGTGGAAGCGGACCCGCCCGTTCGTGACCACCTCGATCGCGGGCTTCGCCAGCTCCTCCATCGCCATGAACCACTGCAGCGAGACCAGCGGCTCGATCCGCTCCCCCGAGCGGTGCGAGTAGGGCACGGTGTGCACGTACGGCTCGGTGCGCGCGATCAGCCCCTGCTTGCGGAGCTCGGCCACGACCTCCTGCTGGGCCTGCTCGGTCGTGAGCCCGACGAACCGTTCCGGCGCCTCGGCCGTGATCCGCCCGTCCTCGCCGATCACGCTGATCACCTTCAGGCCATGGCGGCGTCCGATCTCGAAGTCGTTGGGGTCGTGGCCGGGCGTGATCTTGAGCGCGCCGGTGCCGAACTCGCGCTTGACGTACTCGTCGGCGATGATCTTGAGCTTGCGCCCGACCAGCGGCAGGATCGCGGTCTCGCCGACGAGCCGCCGGTAGCGCTCATCGTCCGGATTGACTGCGATCGCTGTGTCGGCCAGCATCGTCTCCGGCCGCACGGTCGCGACCGTGATCGCACCCGACCCGGACGCCAGCGGATAGTCGATGTAGTAGAGGGTGTCGGTGACCCCCTCCCGGTCCTCGACCTCGAGGTCCGAGATCGCCGAGCGGCTCCCCGGATCCCAGTTGACCATGTAGCGGTCGCGGTAGATGTAGCCCTTCTCGTAAAGGGCAACGAATACGCGCAGGACGGCGTCCGCGTAGGCCGCGTCGAGCGTGAATCGCTCGTCGTCGTAGTCACACGACGCCCCCAGCCGTTTGAGCTGGTTGATGATCTGTCCGCCGTACTCCTCGCGCCACCGCCACACGCGCCGCTCGAACTCCTCGCGCCCGAGCTCCTGGCGGCTCGTGCCCTCGTCGGCCAGCAGGCGCTCGACCTGCGCCTGGGTGGCGATGCCGGCATGGTCGGTGCCGAGAATCCACTTCGTCCGCTGTCCTCGCATCCGGTGATGCCGGATCAGCGTGTCCATGATCGTGTCCTGAAAGGCGTGGCCCATGTGCAGCGACCCGGTCACGTTCGGGGGCGGGATCGCGATCGAGTAGTTCTCCCTCGCGTCGCCGTCGGGCTCTGGGTGGAACAGGCCGCTGTCGAGCCACGCGCGCTCGATCCGGGGCTCGACCTCGGACGGGTCGTAGCGGGTCTTGGCCTCGAGTTCGGAACGGTCAGGCATGGCGACCGCTCAGTCTAGGGAGACGGTCCCCGTCCGGACGGGGAACCCGGCCCCAGGGATGCCGCGCCGCAGGCGCGGCCCCAAAAAAGGGCTAGGCCGCTTCTTCCTCGGGGGTCGCGACAGTCACGAGCGTCGGGGACGTGCCCTTCTCGATCGTGTCGCGCGTTACTACACACTTGCGGACGTCCCTGCGGGAGGGAAGCTCGAACTGGACCTCGAGCAGGACCTCCTCGATGATCGACCGCAGGCCGCGGGCGCCGGTCTCGCGCTCGAGCGCCCTGTCGGCGATCGAGTGGAGTGCCTCCTCGGCGAACACCAGCTCGATCCCGTCGAACTGGAAGAACCGCTGGAACTGCTTGACCAGCGCGTTGCGCGGCTCGGTCAGGATCTCCATGAGCTCGTCGCGACTCAGCTGGTGGATCGCGCTCATCACCGGGAGGCGGCCGATGAACTCGGGGATCAGGCCGTACTGGATCAGGTCCTCGGGCAGGCAGTGCTCGAAGATCTCGCCGGTGTCGCGCTGCTCCTTGGACTGGATCGCGGCGCCGAAGCCCACGCCCTGGTGGCCGATCCGGCGCTCGATCACCTTGTCGAGGTTGGCGAACGCCCCGCCGCAGATGAACAGCACGTTGGTCGTGTCGATCGACAGGAACTCCTGGTGAGGGTGCTTGCGCCCGCCCTGGGGCGGCACGCTGGCCGTGGTCCCCTCGAGGATCTTCAGGAGCGCCTGCTGGACGCCCTCGCCCGACACGTCCCGAGTGATCGACGGGTTGTCGGCCTTGCGGGCGATCTTGTCGACCTCGTCGATGTAGATGATCCCGGTCTCGGCCTTCTTGACGTCGTAGTCGGCCGCCTGGATCAGCTTCAAGAGGATGTTCTCGACGTCCTCGCCCACGTAGCCGGCCTCGGTCAGCGCCGTCGCGTCGGCGATCGCGAACGGGACGTTCAGGATCTTGGCGAGCGTCTGGGCGAGCAGTGTCTTGCCGCACCCGGTCGGTCCCAGCAGCAGGATGTTCGACTTCTGCAGCTCGATGTCGTTCTCATCGGACTGCATCATCTGAACGCGCTTGTAGTGGTTGTAGACGGCCACCGAGAGGCTCCGCTTGGCCTGCTCCTGCCCGACCACGTACTCGTTCAGGACGTCGTAGATCTCCCGGGGCTTCGGGAGGTTCTCGATATCGAAGCTCGGCGGGGTGGTGAGCTCCTCATCGATGATCTCGTTGCAGAGGTCGATGCACTCGTCGCAGATGTACACGCCTGGGCCAGCGATCAGCTTCTTGACCTGCCTCTGGGACTTGCCGCAGAAGCTGCAGAGCAGCTGTTCGTTGGAATCGGTCGGACGTGCCATGTGATGCCCTCTCCCGGAGTCGCCTCGCGCCGCCTTATCCGAGCCCTAAGGGTAGCCCCTCAGTGCTGGGAGATGACGCGGTCGATGATTCCGTAGTCCTTGGCCTCCTCAGAGCTCATGAAGTAATCACGTTCGGTATCCGACCGAACTTTCTCAAGGCTCTGCCCGGTGTGCTGGGCGATGATCTCATCGAGCCGCCGCCTCACGTCGATGATCTCCTTCGCGTGGATCTCGATATCGGTCGCCTGACCCTGGAAGGCCGATGACACCTGGTGGATCAGGATCTTGGCGTTCGGAAGAGCCATTCGCTTGCCGTGGGCGCCTCCAGCCAGCAGCAACGCGCCCATCGACATCGCGATTCCCACGCAGATCGTCTGCACGTCGGGCTTGATGAACTGCATCGTGTCGTAGATCGCCAGCCCGGCATAGACCGAGCCGCCGGGCGAGTTGATGTAGACGGAGATGTCCTTGTCCGGGTCTTCAGATTCCAAATGGAGGAGCTGGGCGACGATCAGGTTCGCGATCTGATCATCCACGGGGGTCCCTAAGAAGATGATCCGCTCGTTGAGCAGACGGCTGTATATGTCGAATGCGCGCTCCCCGCGAGACGTCTGTTCGACAACCATCGGTACGAGTGGGCTCATCGTCCTCGCTTCTTTCGCTTCCTCGGCCGGAATCCTGCCGACTGTAGCAACCGGCCAGGTCTGGCTGGGCGGCCTCGGGCGGCGGCGACCCCGGTTTGAGGGGGCGTTTCTACAGGCTCAGCTGCCGGGAGTCCAGAGCTGTCCCGATCCCTGCCCCGCGGCCTCCTTGCCCGGCGTCCAGAGCTTCTGTCTCGCCTTGGCCTGCTCGACGGTGATGGGCTTGGCCTCGGCCACGAGCAGCTCGATCGCCTGACGCGTGGCCACCTCGCGCCGCACCCGGTCGAGACGACCCCCCGAGGAGAGCTGCTCGAACAGCTTCTCGGCGGTCGTGCCCTGGCGCTCGGCAGTCGGCTCGAGCGCCTCGCGTATCTGCTCGTCCGTCGGCTCGATGTTCTCCGCCTCGACGATCGCCGCCAGCACCGCCTCGCGCTTGAGCGCGGCGGCGGCCTCCGGCTCGGCCTCGTGGGCGAGCGTCTCCTCGTCGCGCCCGGTGATACGGAGGTAGGCGTCCTTGGAGATGCCCTGGCGCGCGAGCATCGAGAAGGTGTCCTCGAGCAACTCGTGTGCGCGCGCGTGAACCAGCTTCTCGGGCACGTCGACCTCGGCTTCGCCCACGGCCGCCTCGACGACGGCGTCCTCGTACTCGCGCTCGAGCGAGGCTTCGTCCTGCTTGGCCAGACGCTGTGAAATGTCGTCGCGAAGCTCGGCGAGCGTGTCGAACCCGGCGGCCTCGGAGGCGAAGTCGTCGTCGGGCTCGGGCAGGTTCTTGGCCTTGACTTCGTTGACCGTGACCGCGAACTGGGCCTCCTTGCCGGCGAGCTCCTCTGCGGGATAGTCGTCCGGGAAGGTAACCGTGACCGTTCGATCGTCGCCGGCGCTGACGCCCACCAGCTGATCCTCGAAGCCGGGTATCAGCCGACCCGACCCGAGCTCGAGCAGCTGATCCCGGCCGGCGCCGCCCTCGAACTCTTCGCCGTCGACCGTTCCGACGTAATCCATCACGATGTGGTCGCCGCTCTCGGCCGGGCGGTCGACGGTGTCGAGCGTCGCCAAGCGGTCGCGAAGCCGGTCGATCTCGGCGTCGATCTGCGCGTCCTCGACCTGGGGCTCGCGCCGGCCGACCTCGAGGCCTTTGTAGTCGCCGAGCTTGGCGGTAGGACGGACGCCGATCTCGATCGAGAACTGGAGCGGCTGCCCCTCGGCGGGCAGCTCCTCCGGGACGTCGAGCTCGGGCTCGCCGACCGGCGCGATGCCGGCTTCGTCGATCGCGTCCGCGTACCACCTGCCGAGGGCGCTCCGGAGCGCCTCGTCGAGGACGGCCTCGCGGCCGAGCCGGCGGATCACGACCGGGGGCGGCACCTTGCCCTTGCGGAAGCCGGGCACGCGCATCTGGCGGCCAAGCTCGCGCGCGGCCTGCTGGACGCGGCGCTCGACCTCCTCGGGCGAGACCTCCGCCTGAACGCGCACCCGCGACTCGGGAAGCTCGGTGACGGTGGTTGTGACGCTGTCGCTCATGTTTGCTGCCGAGACGATAGCTTGGCGGCGTGCTCTCTCGGGTTGCCGGCAGGCTCATTACCGGACCCGGCGCGTTCTTCGTCGCCGGCCTGATCGACGCCAGCGTGCTGTTGGTGGCCTACGTGCGCTGGCGAGCCGCCAGCCGAAGGGCTACTCGGCCATGGTGACCGAGCCCATCCCGGTGGGGAGGCCGGCGCGAGTGGTTCCGCGGAGCAGGCTCCGGACCTCGCGCAGCGCGACGGGGAGCGTGGTGTTGTCGTAGATCCGCGACGCCCTCACCTCGCCGACCACTCCGAGTGCGCGCTCGAGCTCCGCGGCGTTGCGCTCTGACCAGGCGTCGATCGCCTCGTCGCTGCCGTCCTCCGAACCGGCGGCCTCGAGAACTTTCCGGGTGAGCTCGCGGTACAGGTTGAACAGGTCGTCGCGGAGAGCTGCGCGGGCCAGCGCCTGCCAGCGGTTTGCGCGCGGAAGCTCGATGATCCGGTCGCGGAGCCAGTTGAGCTCGAGCCGCGAGCCCAGCCGGAAGTACACGCGCAGAACCTTCTCCTGGTCTTGGTTGGTGGACGCGGCGACCTCGACGATGTCGAACAGCGCGAGCATCGACTGCATCCCGGCGGTTCGACGGGCGAGATCGGCAGGGACGCTGGCCGCCTCGAGCTTGGAGGCGATCGCGTCGAACGCCTCCCGGTCCGCGCCCTCGAGCGCTCCGGGCAGTGAGGCGGCGAGCATCTTCGCGCCGGGCTCGAACCGCCGGATCGTCTGGGCAATGCTCACCTGGTAGGGATTGGCGCGCACGAGCCAGCGGGTGGCCCGCTCGACCAGGCGCCGGCCCTCGATCAGCATCTGGAGCTGGGTCTGGGCGGGGACCTTGTTGTCGAGCCCCTCGACCGCGGCCCAGAACGAGCGCATGTCGAGGACTTCGCGCGCGGTGGCGTACGCGCGGGCCAGAACCGCCGGTCCGGCGCCCGTCTCCTCGGCAAGCCGGAACGAGAACGTCGTGCCCGCGCGGTCGACCAGCTGGTTGGCAACGACGGTGGCGATGATCTCGCGCTTCAGACGGTGTTTCTTCATACGGTCGCTGTAGCGCTCCGGCAACGGCTCGGGGAAGTAGCGCTCGAGGTCGTGGGCGAGGTACCCGTCCTCGGGCAGGTCGGATTCGAGCAGGAGCTTGTAGAGGTGGATCTTGCAGTAGGCCATGACCACCGCGAGCTCAGGCGTGACCAGACCCTGGTGCGCCGCCTTGCGCTCCTCAATGGCGTCGTCGGAGGGCAGGAACTCGAGCTTGCGGTTCAGTCCGGCGTTCTGTTCGAGGTAGCGGATCAGCCGGGCGTGGACGTCGACCATCGGCGGAGCCTGGGCAAGGGCGAGGCTGATCGCCTGCGTCTGGGTGTAGCTGCCGTACAGGACCTGGGCGCCGACGGAGTCGGTCATCTCCGCCAGCAGCTCGTTGCGCTGCTTCTCGGTCAGGTCCCCGTCCGCGACCAGGCCGTCGAGGAGGATCTTGATGTTGACCTCGTGGTCCGAGGTATTGACGCCGGCGACGTTGTCGATCGCGTCGGTGTTGATCCGGCCGCCTTTGTTGTCCGGGCCGCCGGTGAGCGCGTATTCGATCCGCGCTCTCTGGGTGAGGCCGAGGTTGCCCCCCTCGCCCACAACCTTGCAGCGCAGCTGGCGGGCGTCGACGCGGACGGCGTCGTTGGCCTTGTCGCCGACGTCGGCGTGGGACTCGGTCGACGCCTTCACGTACGTGCCGATGCCGCCGTTGAACAGCAGATCGACGGGCGCTTTGAGGATCGCCTGGATGAGCTCGTTCGGGGCGAGTCTCTCGTCCTCGATGTTCAGTGCCTCGCGGGCCTGGGGGGAGAGCGCGATCGACTTCGCGGTCCGCGGGTAGACCCCGCCGCCCTCCGAGATCAACGACTCGTCGTAGTCGCTCCACTGTGAGCGGGGCAGGTCGAACAGCCGCCATCGCTCCTGATGGCTTTTTTCTGGGTCCGGATCGGGATCGATGAACACGTGCATGTGGTTAAAGGCGGCGATCAGCCGGGTGCGCTCTGAGAGCAGCATCCCGTTGCCGAACACATCCCCGGACATGTCCCCGATCCCGACCGCGGTGAAGTCGGTGGTCTGGATGTCGGTGCCGAGCTCCCGGAAGTGGCGCTTAACCGACTCCCACGCCCCGCGCGCCGTAATCCCCATCTGCTTGTGGTCGTAGCCGTAGGAGCCGCCGGACGCGAACGCGTCGCCGAGCCAGAAGGCGTAGCTCTGTGAGACGTCGTTCGCGATGTCGGAGAAGGTGGCGGTGCCCTTGTCGGCGGCGACCACCAGGTACGGGTCATCGTCGTCGTAGCGGACCACGCGCTTGGGCGGGACGACCTCGCCCTCGACGATGTTGTCGGTGATGTCGAGCATCCCCGACAGGAAGGTCTTGTAACAGGCAATCGCCTCGGTCTGGAGGGCCTCGCGGCCACCGGAGCTCGGGGGTCGCTTGAGGACGAAGCCGCCCTTCGCCCCAACCGGGACGATCAGCGCGTTCTTGACCATCTGGGCCTTCATCAGACCGAGGACCTCGGTGCGGAAGTCCTCGCGGCGGTCCGACCAGCGGATGCCGCCGCGGGCGACCTTGCCGCCGCGCAGGTGAACCGCCTCGACGCGTGGCGAGTACACGAAGATCTCGAACTGGGGCCTTGGCAACGGGAGGACCGGGATCCGGGCGCTGTCGAGCTTGAACGACAGGTACGGGTGGGGCTTGCCGTCGGCATCGTTCTGGAAGGCGTTCGTGCGCACGATCGCGCGGACCACCGATAGGAAACTGCGGAGGATGCGGTCCTCGTCGAGGCTGGGGACGGCGTCGAGCGCCTCGCCGATCTCGTTTCCGAGCCTTTCCGCGGCATCGTCGTCGCGGGCGTCGGGATCGAGCCGGGCCTCGAACAGCCTTGTTAGGAGGCGCGCGATATCGGGGTGACCGGTGAGGGTCCGCTCGATGTACGCATCCGAGAAGCCGATCCCGCCCTGGCGCAGGTACTTGGCGATCGCGCGGATGACCGACACCTGGCGTCCGGTCAGGGTGGCGCCGAGCACCAGGCCGTTCAGTCCGTCGTCCTCGAGCTCGCCGCGCCACACCCCCAGGAACGCCTCGTGGAGGAGGTCGCGAACCCGCTCGAGGTTCTCGGCGTCGGCCTGGAGGCCGAAGTCGTAGATCCACACGGAGGCACGGTCGGCAGGCAAGACCTCGTACGGGCGCTCGTCCGCGACCTTCGCGCCGAGGTGCTCGAGCGTCGGCAGGACATCGGACAGCAGCACGCCGCCGGAGCTGAACAGCTTGAGGCGCACCAGCCCCTCGGGCGCCTCGAGCGGGCGATACGTGCTCGTGATCGGATCCTGGGTCGAGGCGAGCTCCTCGATCCGGGCGATGTCGGCGACCGCGGACCGCGCCACCCAGTCGGACCTGTAGCCGGCCGGGAACGCCTGCTCGTAGCGCTTGAACAGCTTGATGCCGTCCTCCTCGCCGTGGTCCTCGATCAGCGCCTCGCGGAGCTCGTCTGCCCACGCGCGGATCACCTGCACGAGGCGTGCCTCGATCGTCGCGACGTCGTAGCCGGTGACGGGGTCCTCGCCGAGCCGGATGATGTAGTGGACCCGGGCCAGGCGCGACTCGCTCAGCTGGAGCGTCCAGTCGAGCGCCGCCCCGCCGAGCGCCTCCATCAGGATCCTGCCGACTCGCTCGCGGTTCTCGGTGTTGAAGCGGTCGCGCGGAATGCACACCAGGCACTCGACGAAGCGGTCGAGCGGGTCGCGCCACAGGAACAGTCGCAGCCGCTGGCGCTCGCCGAGCCCGAGCACGCCGATCGCGACGTTGAACAGGTCCTCGGTCTCCATCTGGAAGAGCGAGTCGCGCGTGTAGGACTCGAGGATCTCGAGCAGGGCCTTGCGATCGTGGCTGGCCGGCGGGAACCCGGCCTGCTCGAGCACCCCCTCGACCTTGCCGCGGATGATCGGGATCGACCGGGGGCTCGCCTTGTACGCGCGGGTCGTGTAGAGGCCGAGGAAGCGACGCTCGCCCATGACCTGGCCGTCGTTCGAGTACTTCTTGACGCCGATGTAGTCGAGGTAGGCGGGACGGTGGATCGGGGACGGGGAGTTGGCCTTGGTCAGGAGGAGGATCTGTGGCTCGCGACCGACCGCGAGCGCCTTGCGCGTCAGCTTCTTCGGCGCCTTGGTCGGTGGGGTCTTGAGGATCCCAAGCCCGGATTGTTCGATCGGCTGCAGGCGGGCTTCGTCGCCCTCATCGATGAGGTCGTACTCGCGGTAGCCGATGAACGTGAAGTTGTCCTGCGCCAGCCATCCGAGGAACGCTTTCGTCTCGTCTACGAGTGCCTGGTCGATCGTCGGCGGCGGGGTTCGGTCGAACTCGTCGATCAGTTCCTGCGTGTGCGCGCGCATCGGTTCCCAGTCCTCGACGGCGGCGCGGACGTCGGCCAGGACCCGCTCGATGCTGTTGCCCAGTTGGTCGAGCTTGGCGCGGTCGTGCTCGCGGGCGACCTCGGCGTGGAGAATCGATTCGCGAATGGCGCCGTCGGCGTCGACGGCCTCCGGCTCGAGGACCTCGACGAGGTGACCGTCGGCGTCGCGCCGCACCCGCATCACGGGGTGGATGACCAGGTCGATCCCGTAGCCGAGTCGCCCGAGTTGCATCGTCACCGAGTCGACGATGAACGGCATGTCGTCGGAGACGATCTCGATCAGCGTGTGCGGCGACTGCCACCCGTGCTGCTCGAACTCCGGGTTGTAGACGCGGACCTTGGCCTCGCCGGGCGCGCGCTGCTGGGCGAGGTTGTAGTGCGCCACCGCGGCGCCGTAGAGGTCGAGCGGGTTGCGGTCGGCGAGATCCTCGGCCGGCACCCACTGGTAGTACTGACGAACAAACGATTCACACGGCGCGACCTGATCTGCGGGCAGCCGCTCCCGCACTCGTTCGCAGACCGTGTCGATCAACTCGGACTCGAGATCCGCCCCCTTAACCGCCATTCCGAGAACCTCCTCTGTTGTGCGCTCCCCAGTGGTCACTTTCGTAAGTACGGCGACACCGAGAGTGGTCGCCAGCGGATGTCTGGCGAGGACGCAGCGAGCGCAGTGTGGCTCTGCCACATAAGCGAGCGAGGACGTAGCCAGGCGCCGCTTCCGGACGACGCCGGCGCGGACGGTCAGGCGAGGCAGGGACGCCGAGCAGGCCGCAGCCGGCCCGCTCGAATGTCGTCGTATTTGCGAAAGGGACCACTTAGCTATCGCCGCGCCCGGCGCAGCCTACTCCGCGCGAGATGGCTGTGCATGACGTGAGATTCGGCTTGCGTGGGCGCTGGCTTGAGGGTAGTTCGGGGTGTGCGCTCTGCGTGGTGCTCGGTCGGTGTGCGTACATCCGAGGCCTATGCGAACATATGTTCGATGACGAGCGACGGCAATCCTTACGCCCGCTTCCGCCGGGCGCTCGAGACCGGCAACGAGACGCTCGTCATCACCGCGGCCCGCGAGCTGCCGACGGTACGGCTCGACGACGCTCTGCGGATCTGCCTCGTTCTGCGCGGCGGCGACCCCGAACGCTATGAGCGGGCGGCAGTGAGGTGGATGGGGCGCTTCGCGCTCGAGGGTCGCGAGGTGACGATCAACGATCTGCGGGTGGCGGCCGGCGCGCTCGACGCCCTGCCCGAGCATCCGGGCGAGGCGATGGAGCTGCTCCAGCGGCTGTGCGTGGCGCGGGGGGTGGCGTAGGGGGCGCGGTCGCGGGGCGTGGGCCGCGGGCCGCGTCTCGGGGCGCGGGGGCTGCGCGGCCACGAGCCGCGGGTCGCATCGGCGGGCGAGCCACGCGGGTCCCGGACCCACGGGCGCCGACCACGCGTGGCGACCGCTCCGGGACCTTGGCGACCGCTCCGGGACCTGGATGACGCGACATTCGACGCGCGACGGGCTGACCGTGACGTCTGGTGCATGTGGGGCATGCGCTACGCGACAGGGTCCGCGCGGAACGGCTCGATTGTCGCGTGGCGCAGGTTCACGCGGCCTCGCGCGTCGCGCCGCGGCAACTCGGCGGCGGCGGGTGACGCGAACCGCCGGCGGGGTAGCGTTCGTCCATGCTCCCCGAGTGGCCGGCCGGAACCGTCACGATTCTCGCGACCGCCGGCGACACGCCGCATGCGATTCCGGTGTCCGCCGCGGTCCGCGCCGGGCCGAGCCGCGTGCTGATCGGCCTGGCTGAGACCCGGGGTTCGCTCGAGC
>Ga0335081_10003147_pt1 | contig 25938 bp, 25 predicted proteins | sample Lox_Sample_35_FD_206713 | JGI IMG/M metagenome (GOLD analysis project Ga0335081, IMG submission 206713) | Soil microbial communities from Loxahatchee National Wildlife Refuge, Florida, United States - Lox_Sample_3.5 | ecosystem: Environmental > Terrestrial > Soil > Wetlands | place: USA...
TACTTCAGAACCTTAGCCACGACGCCCGCGCCGACGGTCTTGCCACCCTCACGGATCGCAAAGCGCAGGCCCTCTTCCATCGCGATCGGGCTGATCAGCTCCACCGTCATCTTGATGTTGTCCCCGGGCATCACCATCTCGGTGTTCCCCGGCAACTCAATCGTCCCGGTCACATCGGTCGTACGGAAGTAAAACTGCGGCCGATAGCCCTTGAAGAACGGAGTGTGCCGTCCACCCTCCTCCTTCGTCAGCACGTACACTTCCGCCTCAAACTTCGTGTGCGGGGTGATGCTGCCGGGCTTGGCCAGCACCTGGCCGCGCTCGACTTCCTCGCGCTTCGTGCCGCGCAGCAGCACTCCCACGTTGTCTCCCGCCTGCCCCTCATCCAGGAGCTTGCGGAACATCTCCACACCCGTGCAGATCGTCTTCACCGTGGGCTTCAGCCCCACGATCTCCACTTCATCGTTCACCTTGATGATCCCGCGATCAATGCGTCCGGTGACCACCGTGCCGCGCCCGGAGATCGAGAACACATCCTCCACCGGCATCAAAAACGGCTTCTCCACCTCGCGCTTCGGCACGGGGATGTACTTGTCCATCTCCTCGACCAGCCTCACCACCGACTTCACGCCGATGTCGGACTTGTCACCCTCAAGAGCCTTGAGCGCCGAGCCAATGACAATCGGAGTCTTGTCACCGGGAAACTTGTACACCGACAACAGCTCGCGCACTTCCATCTCAACGAGCTGCAGGAGCTCGGCGTCATCGACCATGTCGGCCTTGTTCATGTACACGACGATGTAGGGCACACCCACCTGGCGGGCGAGCAGAATGTGCTCGCGCGTCTGCGGCATCGGACCATCCGCCGCCGAGACCACCAGAATCGCCCCATCCATCTGCGCCGCCCCCGTGATCATGTTCTTCACGTAGTCAGCGTGCCCCGGGCAGTCCACGTGCGCGTAGTGCCGGTTCGCGCTCTGGTACTCCACGTGAGCCGTCGCAATCGTGATCCCGCGCGCCTTCTCTTCAGGCGCCTTGTCAATCTGGTCGTACGCCATGAACGTACCGCCATAGGTCTCCGCCATCACCTTGGTGAGTGCCGCGGTGAGCGTCGTCTTGCCGTGATCCACGTGCCCAATCGTCCCCACGTTCACGTGCGGCTTGGTGCGTTCGAATTTCTCTTTAGACATGCCACTCACCTCTAGACATAGACCCGAACCGGCCGAGTGCTGGAGCCCACGACCGGGATTGAACCGGTGACCTCGTCCTTACCAAGGACGTGCTCTACCAACTGAGCTACGTGGGCGCGCACGCAACTGGAGCGGGTGATGGGAATCGAACCCACACCATCAGCTTGGAAGGCTGAGGTTCTACCATTGAACTACACCCGCTGATGGCGCCCCGCTTCAGGGAACCCTCGCTCGCCACGGATGAGCCCGACTGAACCCGCAAAAAATCTGTCCCTTGCCCGCGCACAAAACCGAGCGACTTGAGTCCCGCGCTACGCAGGGCGTCGCTCGGCTTGTCTGAATTCAGGTATCTCGTCTCCCGTCCCTCCACCTCACCCGGTGGTGGAGGGGGTAGGATTCGAACCTACGAAGGCGTAAGCCGGCAGATTTACAGTCTGCTCCCGTTGGCCGCTTGGGTACCCCTCCGCGAAAAACGAGCCGCGTATTCTGATTTCGGGCGTCAGGGGTGTCAATGAGCCTGGCGCGGTATTTGCTTGGCTCCGGCGGCCCCGGCCGGGGTGAGGCTGCCCCGAACCAGCTCCCCGGCGACCACGACGGCCCGGCAGCGGTTAAATCCGCTCCAGTAGGCGAGCTCCTCGGGGGTGCCGAAGGCCCAGACCGCGAAATCCGCCCGCTGACCGGCGGCGAGGGTGCCAATCTCTCCTTGTAATCCCAGTGCGTGGGCGGCCTGGCGAGTGCACCCCGCCAGCACTTCCTCGGCCGTGAGCCCAAAAATGCGGGCTGCCATGTTCAGCGCAAGCAGAAGCGAGGCGCCAGGGGCCGATCCGGGGTTGCAGTCCGTCGCAACCGCCATCCGCACTTCTGCCGAGCGCAGTGCGGCAATCGGCGGCCTATGGGTTTCGGCCAAGCCGTAGAACGCCACCGGCAACAGCACCGCGACGGTGCCAGCGCGCGCCAGCGCCGCCGCCTCCGTCTCCCCCGCCCACTCCAGATGGTCGCAGGAGAGCGCGTGGTAGCGGCTCGCGAGCACGCTCCCGCCGATGTTGGCGAGCTGCTCAGCGTGCATGTGCACGGGCAGCGACAGCGCCGCGGCCGCATCGAACAGCCGGCCCGCCTGCGCCGCGTTGAAGCCGATCCGATCGCAGAAGATATCCACGCCATCGACCAGACCGGAGCCGTGAAGCTGCGGCAGCCATTGCTTTGCGAGCGTGTCGATGTAGGCATCGGGCTGGCCCGCGAACTCCGGCGGCACCATGTGCGCGGCGAGAAAGCTCGTGACGATCCGCACCGGATACAGCTGCGCGAGGCGCCGCGCGACCCGCAGCATCTTCGCCTCATCGGCGAGGGTGAGGCCGTAGCCTGATTTCACTTCGAGCGTAGTCACGCCCTCGGCAAGCAGGGACTCCAGCCGCGGCGCACTTTGCGTCAGCAGCTGCTCCTCGCTTGCCGCACGCGTGGCGCGCACGGTCGTGAGGATTCCGCCGCCGCTCGCCGCGATGTCCTCGTAGCTCTCACCGCGCAGCCGGCGGGCGTATTCGGCTGCGCGCGTGCCTGCGAACACCAGATGTGTATGACAGTCGATGAGACCGGGTGTGACCCAGGCGCCGTGCAGGTTGAGGGTGTCCCCCACCTCGCGCCGCAGTTCCCAGGGCAGCTGATCCGCTGCGCCCACCCAGCTGATCCGTCCGCCGCGGGTAACAAGCGCTCCCGGCTCGAAGCACGTCATCGCCTCATCGCAGGTTGCGATCCGCGCATTCATCCACAGCCGTGCGCGCTCTTCGCTGCTCACCGCTCGTGTCTCATCCGCGGGCAACGGCGGCTCGCAGTTGCGCAAGCTCCGCGGGGGCCGCGAGCCGCGCCGCGCCCGCCTTCAGGCTCGCCGGAAGCTCGATCGGCCCGTAGCGCGTGCGTTTCAACCGACTCACTTCGCACCCCACAGCGGCCCACAGCCGCCGTACCTCGCGATTGCGCCCTTCCCGCAGCACCACCGTATACCAGTGGTGAGCGCCCTCCGCACGTACGGTGCGCAGCACATCGAAGCGCGCGGGTCCGTCCTCGAGCGTCACGCCTTCGGTAAGCGCCCGCAGCTGCTCGCGCGAGGGGTTGCCGCGCACGCGCACCAGGTATTCGCGCTCCACTTCGCTCGAAGGGTGCATCAGGCGGTGCGCGAGCTCCCCATCGGTCGTAAAGAGCAAGAGTCCCGAGGTGTTCACATCGAGGCGGCCGATGACGATCCAGCGCCCGGCCCTCGCGGGCGGCAGATGCTCGAACGCCGTCGGCCGCCCCTGCGGGTCGCGGCGTGTCGTCACCTCGCCGGTGGGCTTGTGATAGAGGAGAACCTCCGCATGCTCGCTGGCGGCCTGGAGCGCGGTGGCGTCGAGCTCGAGTGGGCGGCCATCGAGGCGGATGTCGTCATCCGCTGAGGCGCGGTCCCCAAGCTGTGCGGTGCGGCCATTGAGGGTCAGGCGCCCGGCGCGGATCCACTGCTCGATACTGCGGCGCGAGCCGTGGCCGGCGCCTGCGAGCAGCTTCTGAAGTCTGGTCATGGCCTCAGAACCGAAAGAGCTTTGCCGACTGCGGCGGCCGTCGAGCATACTGAGCGGCCCTGATTCCTAGCAATGGCTTAGCCGGGTGTCCGTATGATTTACGAGAGCATTCTGGGCACGATTGGCCGCACGCCGATCGTGCGCATTGCGCGGCTCGCGCCCGCGCACACCACGATGTACGTGAAGTGCGAGTTCTTCAACCCGCTCTCCTCGGTGAAGGATCGCCTCGCCATCGCAATCATTGAAGATGGCGAGGCGCGTGGCACGCTCAAGCCCGGCCAGACGGTCGTCGAGGCGACTTCCGGCAACACCGGGATCGCACTCGCGATGGTGTGCGCCGCCAAGGGCTATCCCTTTGTCGCCGTGATGGCGGAATCCTTCTCCATCGAGCGGCGCAAGATCATGCGGCTGCTCGGCGCGAAGGTGATTCTCACGCCCGCTGCCGAGCGTGGCACTGGCATGGTGAGGAAGGCCGCCGAGCTCGCCGAGAAACACGGCTGGTTCCTCGCCCGCCAGTTCGAGAACCCCGCGAATCCCGCCTATCACCGCAACACCACCGGCCCGGAGATCCTGAGCGACTTCGCGGGCAGACGCCTGGATTTCTACGTCACGGGCTGGGGCACAGGGGGCACCCTTACCGGCGCCGGCGAGATGATCCGGCTCGCGCGTCCGGAGGTGAAAATCATCGCCGCCGAGCCCGATGCCGCCGCGCTCCTGTCCGGCAAGCCGTTCTCACCACACAAGATCCAGGGTTGGACGCCGGACTTCGTGCCTGGGGTGCTGAAGAAGGAAGTGGCGCATCGCATCGTGACCGTCACCGATGCGGATGCGATCGCCAGTGCCCGCGCACTGGCCAGCCGGGAAGGTATTTTCTGCGGCATCTCTTCGGGCGCGACATTCAGCGCCGCGCGCCGGATCGCTGAAGAGGCCCCCAAGGGCTCGGTCATCCTCGCGATGCTGCCGGACACGGCGGAGCGTTACCTCTCGACTCCGCTGTTCGAAGGGATCCCGGATGGTAGCGATCCTGAGCCCTGAGCGCCGCGGCGCGCGGCCGGGATCGAAGGCGGCTGGCGGCGATGCCCGCAGCTATGCCGCACTGCCCGATCCATTTCCGATGTGGCGCGGCGGCGCACTGCACGGCGCGCGCGTGGCCTACGAGAGCTGGGGCGAGCTCAACGCCGCGCGCGACAACGCGATCCTGATCTTTACCGGATTATCGCCCCCCGCCCATGCGGCTTCATCGGAGCGCGATCCTTCTGCGGGCTGGTGGGAGCGGATGCTCGGGCCGGGCCTCACGATCGATACCGATCGATTCTTCGTCATCTGCGTCAACTCGCTCGGCAGCTGCTTCGGCTCGACCGGGCCTGCATCCCCTGACCCGCGCACCGGCAACCCCTACCGGCTGACGTTTCCTGACCTGGCGGTCGAGGACATCGCGCGCGGCGGATTTGAGCTCATGCGCTCGCTCGGCATCGAGCGCCTGCACAGCGTGGTAGGCCCGTCACTGGGCGGAATGGTCGTGCTTGCCTTCGCGGCGATGTTCCCGCGTGCCTCGCGCGGACTGATCAGCATCTCCGGCACGGGCGCCGCTTCGCCCTTCGCCATTGCCCTGCGCTCGATTCAGCGAGAAGCCGTGCGCACGGATCCGGCCTGGCGCAGCGGGGATTACGCGATCACCGAGCCGCCACGCACGGGCCTGCGGCTCGCCCGCAAGCTGGGGACCGTGACCTATCGCTCCGCGGCCGAATGGCGGGAGCGATTCGATCGCGCGCCCGTCTCGGCGCAGCAGCACAAGCCCGAAGCCTTCGGGATCGAGTTTGCGGTCGAGGGATATCTCGAAGCCCAGGCAGAGCGGTTCGTGCGCACTTTCGATGCGAACTGCTACCTCTATCTGTCGCGGGCGATGGACCGCTTCGACCTGGCGGTACATGGCGGCAGTGCACGCGAGGCGCTGGCGCGGAGCGGGTTGGAACGCGCGCTGGTCATCGGAGTCGAATCGGACATGCTGTTTGCAATCGCCGAGCAGCGTGCGGTCGCGCACGCGTTCGAGTCGAATGGCATCGCTACCCGCTTTGCCCCGCTCCCGTGTCTGGAAGGCCATGATTCCTTCCTCATCGATATCGAGAGCTTTAGCGCTGTGATGCGTCCGGCACTCGAGTGATTAAGTTCACTCCGGGACCGCGAAGGGCACTCTCAGAGGCATAATCGGCGGAAGACGGCCATGTCCGACCGAACAATGAGAACAGAGAAGGCAGCCTGAGCTTGGAACGTCGCCTGCACACCCGGCACCGCGCTCGAACGACGGTGTACATCACGATCCCCGGCGGCAAACGCAAGCTGTGCAAGGCCGTGAATCTGAGCGCCACCGGCGTCTTCATCCAGACGACGAATCTCGGCCTGCGCAAGGGCCAGCACGTCGAGCTCGCCTTCGCGATCAATCTGGGTGCGATTACCAAGCTTCACCGGCGCACCGCCGTCGTGGCGCATGTTTCGCGTGGCGGGACCGGCCTGATGATGGAGGCTTACAGCAGCGCCTCCGCCGCGGCCGCCCGAGCGAACTGATTCACCCGCTCTTTCGAGTCAATCCTCCAGATTTTGGCATGTTTGTCTCGTATGTGAGACAAACGTCCGCAAACGCCCGCAACACACCCTGAGTTAGCATCTGCCGCAGCCGTCCCAGGCTATGCGCGAGAGGCTCTCGTGATTCGCAAGCCGCTGATCCGTGCTTTCGCTTGGCTGTTAGCGCCCCTGCTGACGCTCCTGGTCGCCTGCGGTCCGGCTGCACCGGTGAAGACATCGGCGGCGACCGCTCCGGCGGCGGCTCCCGCATCGCTGTCGGCGTGTCTCGACCGAAGCCATTTCGCACTGCTACAGGTGATGCCTGCGCCGCCAGCCGCGGGCTCGGCGCTCGAGCGGCGCGAGCTCGATGAGATGCTGCAGGTACAGGCGACGCGGACCACGGCACAGGTCGACCGCGTGCGCGGCGATGCGGACATCGATATTTTGCGCTTCTCGGACGCGCTCGGCAGCGCCGCGCCGCTCGATTCAACGCACCTGCCCCTGACGATTGCGCTGTTTCGCGCGATCACCGCCGATGAGACTCAGCTCGTCGAGCCGGCCAAGCAGCAATTCGCGCGGCCGCGACCCTACGTGACCGAGACCCGCCTGCAGCCAGTCGTCCCGAAGCCTGCCTCGGCGTCTTATCCCAGCGGACATTCGACGTGGGGGACGGCGGTGGGCTTCGTGCTCGCGGACATGGTGCCGGAGCGACACGATCAGCTCGTGGCGCGCGCCGAGGAATTCGGCAACAACCGCATCGTCGGCGGCGTGCATTATCCGTCCGACGTCGAGGCCGGCCGGCTCGCGGGCGCAGCGCTCGCGACGCTGCTGTTCAGCTGTCCGGAATTTCGGACCCAGGAGGCCGCCGCCGCGACGGAGCTGCGCGGGTCGCTGGGACTGCCGAGCCGGCATCAGTAACGGTCGGGCAGCACCCGCGGATTCTTGTTGCTCCAGGTCGCATTCTTGTCGGTGTAGGGCAGCATCGAGGCGTCCCACTGGCTCCACGCCTGCTTGAGATCGGCGAACACCGCCGCCTCCCGTTTGTTGAGATTGCCGCGCTCCTGCGGATCGGCAACGACGTCGAAGAGGTACTCTGTGCCTTCGATACGCAGATATTTGAACCGGCCGCGCCGCGCTGCGGCCTGCGCGTGCGCGTGGTAGCGCCAGAAGAGCAGGCGATCCTTCACCACCTGCGGATCCCGCAACGTCGGCAGCAGGCTCATCCCGTCGGGGGGCCGTGAGGCATCGGGCGTGACGCCCGCCGCCTCGAGCAGCGTCGGCAGATAATCCATGGTCATCGAAGTCTGCTGTGTGATGCTGCCCGGACGGATCACGCCCGGCCAGCGCGCGATCATCGGCACGCGAATGCCGCCCTCGAGCAACTCGCCCTTGATGCCGTTGAATGGCCAGGTCTTGGCGTAGCGCTCGCCGCCGTTGTCGGAGGTGAAGATCACCAGCGTGTCGCGCGCCCGTCCGCTCGCCTCGAGGGCCGCCAGCACTTTTGCGATATTCGAATCCATCGACTCAATCATCGCGCGGTAAGTCGCGATGGTGCCGCCGTCGTGGTGCATTATTTCGGTGAGGCCCGCCGAGATCGCCTCATCGTGCGGCCCCTCCCATGGCCAATGCGGCGCCGTAAAGTGCAGACTCAGCAGGAACGGCTCCGGCGAACGCCCCATGCGCGCGATCTCGCTCGCGCCGTGATCACCGAGCAGATCCGTCATGTAGCCGGACACGCTGATGCGCGTGTCGTTGTCCCACAGATCTTGCGGCGATTTGGGATCCAGGCTCAACGTATGGCGAAAGTAATCTGCACCGCCGCCGCGCACACCCCAGAAGTGCTGATAGCCATTGAGCAGCGGGCTGTAGCGATCGAGTGAGCCCAGGTGCCACTTGCCCACGAGCGATGTCTGATATCCCGCGGCCTTCAGCTGCGACGGCAGCGACGGCTCACTCGGATCGAGTCCGACTCGGGCAGCGCCCAGGGGCTCCTCCTGGCCAATGGGCAGGCGATTTTGATAGCGCCCGGTCATCAGCGCCACGCGCGAGGGCGTACACACCGAACTGTTTGCGTACGCCTGCTGGAACTTCATGCCGTCCCGCGCCAGCGAATCGATGGCGGGAGTGTGGATGTCATCGCGGCCGTAGCAGCCGACATCCGCCCAACCCATGTCATCGGCGATGATGAGGAGGAAATTGGGCCGGCGAGCGGGAGCCGGGTTCGCGCCCCAGGCACGCGCGGCAGTGAGCGCGGTACCCGCGGCGGCCGCATGAAGAAAATCTCGGCGTCGCATGTGCTGAGGTCGACTCCGTGAGCAACTCAAGGGAGCCCGGCCGTGCGGCCGGGCTCCCTACCTTCCAGGGCTTCGCACGATTAAATCAGAAAGTCAGTCTGATGCCGAAATTGAACCGGCGACCCAGCTCGTCGAACAGTCCGGTCGGATTGACCTGGGTCGGATTGGTGCCGAAGGTGCTGTAGGCCGGATCAAGCGGCGGCGCCTTGTCGAACATATTGAGCACCTCGCCGTACAGCTGCAGCGCTCCGGAATCGACTTTGAAATCGTACGCCAGGCGCATATCCCAGTACGTCGCCGAGGAGACGTAGTTGCGGCCCACGTCCCACACGCCGTTCAGGTTGTACAGCGCGCTCAGCTTGCCGTGGCCGATATACCGGGCCTGCAGAAAGGCACTGAACGGGCCGTCCGCATACTGCGCGTAGGAAGTGACCTTCCACTTCGGCAGCGACATCGTGCCGGTGTCGCCTTCGTACCGGGTCTTCACGCCGTTTGAGCTCGTGAGCGAGTTCTCGCCCAGCCAGCTCGCAAACGCGCGCCAGCTGATGCTCTCGGCTCCGCCGCCCAGCAGATGCAGCCCGTGCGTGTAACCGCCCTCGATGTCGACGCCGGTGATACGGGCCTGCGCGATGTTCTGCACTGTCTGATTGACGATGAAGATCGTGCCGTCCGGGTTGCGGGTGATGTACTGGCACTCGTCCGTGTTGCCCTGGCGGTAGCAGGCGCTGATGATGTCCTGCGCCGTGAATGCCTGGATGGCGTCCTTCAATTTCACATCGAGCCAGTCGACCGACAGGTCCGCCCCGGCGAGCCAGCCCGGACGGTAGACGAAGCCGGCGGTCACGGTATCCGCCTTCTCCGGGTCCACCGACGGATTGCCGCCCTGCACGATCGTGATGTTCTCGGTCGGATTACCCGGCGAGCCGTAGTCGATGACGCTCGCCGCACCGCCCGTGCGGTCGAAGCGCTCATCCAGGTTCGCCGCGCGCACGTCGCGCGAGTAGGTCGCGCGCAGCCGGAAGTCCTTCGTCACGTCATCGTCCAGGCCGAGTTTGTACGCCCAGATCGTGCCGCTGCCGCTGTAGTCGGCCCAACGCACCGCCGCGTTCAGATTCAGCTGCTGCAGTAGCAGCGTGTTTGAGACAAGAGGAATCAGGGTCTCCGCGAAGGCTTCCTTCACGTTGAAGCCGCCCTTGATGAAGGGCACTTTCGAGAACTGAATTTCCACCGAGTTGTTGGCTGCGCCCGGCGGCACGCCGCGGATGCCCGTGACGGGATTGTTCGCCGCGACGGGGCGACCGGCCGGATCCGTGGACGGATTGCCCTGTGAGGCCAGCACCGCCTGATCGAGATCCTCCTTGCGGTAGTTGGCGCCGATCGCCATCGACAAGGCGCCCGCGCCCCAACCGTGGAAAATCTCGCCCGACGCGGTCACCTCGGCGTCGGTCTGCTGAATGTCGATGTCACGCACCTTGTCGGGCCCACCGACGTAGCTGAACGTTCCCTGCGGTCCCGTCGAGTAGTAAGGCGTCGTGGTCACGGAGACGCCCGGATCGAAGCCGGTCACCCAGGCGATCGCCGACTGCGAGGCATTGCCGCGGCCGAACAGATTGAGGGGCACGCAGTCCGGATATTGACCGGAGATCAGGGTCACGTGGCAGACCGTGCGGCCGGTCGCCGGATCGGTCACGGCATCGAGCGCGAGGTAGATGCGATCGATGCGGATACCGCCGATCTGGCGCGCATCGAGATTGGTCTCGCCGTACTGCACATCGCCGTCGATCTCCCAGTCTTTGAAGAAGCCACTGGAGATTTGCGACTTGAAGCCCAGTGTGCCGGCACGGATGCGCGTGTCGTTCTCGACAAATGCATTGTTGGCGATGTCGAGACTGTCGCCGATGCGGCCGAAGGTGAACGAGGCGATGTTGTTGGCCGTCATTTGCGCCTGCAGCGAGGCCGGCAGGAAGGGATTGCCGGAGAAGATCGTGATCGGCTGACCGGTGCCGGCCGAGAACAGACCGCCCGGATTGGTGGTCTTCACCATCTCCTCGGCCCAGATGCCCTGGAAGTAGAGATTGAAATGATCCGTCAGGTTCGAGTCGAGATAGACGAAGGCATTGGTGCGGCTTGACTGCGGCTCGACATCCGGCCGGTCGGAATTGTTATCCGTGCCGCTGCCGCCACTCAGCGTCGACTGTGCACCGTTCAGCGTCGAGTAGTTGTTCGACAGCTGGAACGGGCTCACGGAGCCGTCGCTGTTGAAGATGCTGCGCGTGAAGGAAGCCGGAACGGTGTTGCCCGGCGTGGCCTGCCACGCGGTGATCACGCCGTCATACGAGGCGTTGAGCGAGGTCACGTAGGGAGCCGGAACAAAGCGCGGATTGGATTGGCTGTTGCCGGCGCCGGCCGCCATGCTCTGGATCATGCCGTAGCCCTGGTACCAGTCGCGGCCCTTCCAGCTCCACACCGGATCCTCGGCATAGTGCTCGCCGGAGATGATGATGTGGGTCTTCTCGCCTAAGCTGTGTCCAAAGGTCAGCGAGTACTTGTCATTCTGATTGTCGCCGCGGCTCGTCTGTCCGCCCTGCACCTGGGCGCGAAAGCCGTCGAACTTGGTGTCGAGCACGAAGTTCACGACACCCGAGACGGCGTCGGTGCCGTATTGCGCACTGGCACCCCCCGTCACGGTCTCGACGCGCTTGATCACCGACTCCGGAAACAGATTGATGTCCGGACCGCCGAACAGGCTCGAGTCCACGACCCGGCGTCCATCGAGAAGCGTCAGGGTGCGCTTGGTGCCCAGGCCGCGCAGATTGAGCGAGCCGCCGCCCGGGGACAGGAAGAACCCGTTGGCGCCACTGTTGAAGTTGCTCGTCGTGGCGCTGCCGTAGAACTGAGGCAGCACGGTGAGGCCGTTGACCAGGGTCGTCGGCGCCATCTCGGTCAACTCGACCGAGGACACCGCCGTTACGGGTGTGGCCGTGGTCATACCGAGGTTCTGAATGCGAGTGCCCGTGACGTGCACTTCTTCGAGTTGATCCGAGGACACGGCGTCCGCGGCGCGCGCCTGCATGGCTGCCGCAACCGTGAGCGACACGGCCATGGCGATCAGATTCCTCTTCATCGGCTGCCCCCTGATTGATATCGTCTATTGCAGTGCACCAAAGAGATCTGACGTGTCGGGCGTCATGATTTTTTGGTGTTCGTGATACTTTGTAATCAGAATCAGAACACGGATTCGGAAAATGAGTCAAGCAGTACCGACATCAGGCCTGCGCAAGCCCCTGCCGACCAAGCAGGCTCGCAGCCGCAAGACCCGGGATGCGCTGATTGCGGCGACCTGGAAGCAGCTGCAGAAGCACCCCTGGCAGGACATCGCCATCAACGATGTCGTCAAGGCCGCGGGCTGCTCGGTCGGGGCGTTCTATGCGCGTTTTTCCGACAAGGAGGCCCTGCTCGAGGCGCTCTCCGCCGAATGGCTCGAGATGCGGCGCAACGAGCGCGCGCGCGGGTTTGCATCGCTCGCTGCAGATGCCGACTATGCGGCCTTCGCCATCATGAACACCTATCAGCACCTCATGCACTACCAGAACTTCTGGCGTGCAGCGCTCGTGAAAGGTGCGACCGATCCGGTCTACTGGGCGCCCTTCCGCGAGCTCGGCACGCAGACCGTGCAGATGACGATCGAGCGGCACGAGCAGCACATTGGCCGTAAGCTCTCGGAGGCCGAGAGCAAGCGCATCCGCTTCGCTTTTCAGATGGCTAACGGCGCGATCAACAACGGTATCGTCAATCGTCCGGGACCGCTGATGCCTGGAACCGCGGAATTCGAGGAAGCATTGATCGGCGGATTCAAGGCGGTCGCGGGGTTTACCTGACGTGACGGCGCCGCTCTATGCGATCTTTCCGACCTCGATCGGCACCTGCGGGATCCTCTGGAGCGGGCGCGGCATCTTAGGCGTGCAATTGCCCGAGTCGAACGAGACCGCGCTGCGCGCGCGCATCGTTCGCAGGTATCCGCAAGCACGCGCCGCAACGCCGGACACCCCCACCGCTGCGGCAATCACGCGCATCACCGCCCTGCTTGCCGGAGCGCACGATGATTTGGGCTCGCTCGCGCTTGATTACACGGGTATCAGCGAGTTCGAGCGCGATGTCTACGAAGCCGCCCGCCGCGTCGGCCCCGGCTCTGTCTCGAGTTACGGCGAGCTCGCGGCGCGCGTGGGAGATCGTCACGCCTCCCGCGCGATCGGTCAGGCGATGGCCCGAAATCCTTTTCCGCTCATTGTGCCCTGTCACCGCATCCTCGCCGCGGACGGCGGGCTGGGCGGATTTTCGGCGCGCGGTGGCACCTCCACGAAGCAGCGCCTGCTCGAGATCGAAGGCGCTCCGGTCGCCGTCACCCTGCCGTTGTTTTAGCGCGGCGCGGCACCAGGAGCCGCGCGATCAGAAGCTGCACGACCTCGCCGCGCTCGTTCTTGGTCTCACAACGCGTGGCCACCTTGCCTCGATCGGGACGGGAGTTTGAGGCGGCGGCTTCGATGACTTCGCCCTCCACATGCAGCAGATCGCCGGGACGGACCGGTGTCGACCAGCGCACTTCAGCCCCCAGCCCCAAAGTGCCGCCCGCCATCTTCATGTTGCTCTCGAGCACCAGCCGCATCGTGATCGCCGCCGTGTGCCAGCCACTTGCGACCAGCCCGCCGAACAGAGTGCCCTTGGCGGCAGCCTCATCCAGGTGGAAGGGCTGCGGATCGAATTCGCTGGCAAATGCGCGGATGAGCTCTGCCGTGACGAGATAGGTGCCGCTGCGAAAACGCTGCCCGATGTGCAGGTCTTCGAAATACAGGCCCGTGCTCATGATTGCATTCCTTGAAGTATTTGCAGCGGCTGGCCCGCCTCGCTCCACGCCTCCGTGCCTCCCAGAAGCGGGCGGATGCGGCTGAAACCGGCGCGCTGCAGGCGCTGCGCGGCAGTCACGGCGGATGCCTCATTCGGGCAGGAACAGTAGATCACGAACTCGGTCTGAGGCGAGAAGTGGGCCTGGAGCGACGCGAACTCCTCCGGATCCTGCACGTAGGCCGGCACCGCACCCGGTATTACCCCTTCGAGTTCGCGCTCGATCGCGGTGCGCGCATCGAGCAGCACCGGTGGAATCGCGTCCTGCAGGCGCTGCAATAGCTCGGGCACCGTGATGCGATCCATGCGGAGCTTTCGGATGAAGCGATGCCGCCGCCACCAGCGGAACAGCCAGTAGAGCGCGAATGCCGCGACCAGCACGATCACGGCGACATCGCGCATCCGGGCGAGACTGCCGAGCAGCGCCAGGATCAGGTCGTGAAACAGCCGGCCGAGCAGCACCGCGACGCCGAAATAGATGATGAGTCCCGCAGTATCGAAGAGCGCGAAGCGCGCCCAGCCGATCCGGGCCGTGCCCGCGAGTGTGACGGTGAGCGTCGAGAGTCCGGGCAGGAACTTCACAAACAGCAGCGCGCGTGGGCCGATGCGCTGAAACAGTGTATCGGTCTTGCGGACACAGTAGTCCGGCGACAGCGAGAGTTTGCACAGCAGGCTCACCATGCGCCGCCCGTTCCTGCGGCCGTTCCAGAACCAGCCGCTATCGGCGATGAACGCGCCCGCCGCCCCCGCAAGCACGATCGTGCCCAGCTGCACGTCAGTCGCCGCTACGGCTGCGGCCGCCAGCACAGTGGGATACACCGGCAGCGGCAGCGCGCAGGCCTCGAGGAGCGCGTTCAGGAACACCACGACGAGCCCGAAGCGCTCGAGGAGCGATGCGATGTCCTGCATGCTCAGCCGATTCGAGTGCGGATCTCGACTCCGGAACGCAACGTCAGGGTGACGGGCGTGCGGTCGGCGATCTCGGCAAGACGCTGGCGCTGCTCGTCACTCAAGGTGCCCGTGAACGCCAGCGTGCGGTCAACGTACTGCGCCTCCTTCCCCTGGCGTGTGAAGCGCGCCTCGACTTGTACACTCTCGAGCGGCCAGCCCTTGCGCTCCGCGTACATCCGCAGCGTGATTGCCGTGCAGGTGCACAGCGACGCGGCGAGCAGATCGAACGGCGCGGGTCCGGCATCCTGGCCTCCGAGCGCGACCGGCTCATCGGCGATCAGTTCGTGGTGTCCCATCTTCACGGTCGTTGCGAAGTTGACCGTGCCGATGGTTGCGGTTGCGTGCGCCATGAATCTCTCCCTACGGAAGCGGGATGCGCTCCTCAGTATCGTGAATCGGCAGCCGCATCCGTCCTGCACGCCAGTCTGCCTTGGCCTGCTCGATGCGCTCCTGCGATGAGGAGACGAAGTTCCATTCGATGAAGCGCTCACCCACCGGCTCGCCCCCCAGGCCCATGACCACGCTCGGCACGACGGCGCGCACTTCGGCGGGCGCCGATTTGCTGAACACCGGCATCTGACCGGCCCTGAAGCGCTGGCCGTCGGTCTCGATTTCCCCGCTGACGATGTAGATCGCCCGTTCGGAATACTGCGCCGGCAGTATGACACTTGCTCCCGCAGCGAGCTGCCAGTGGATATAGAAGAGTGGCGACAGCGTGTGCACACCGCTCTTCACGCCGAAGGCCTCGCCGGCGAGCAGGCGCAGGCGCATACCGTCGGCTTCGAATGCCGGCAGATCGTCGCGATCGAAGTGCGCAAACGCCGGCGTGGTTTCCTCGTGCTCGCGGGGTAATGCCACCCATGACTGCAGGCCGTGCATCGGGCCGCCTTCCGCGCGGGCGCGCTCGAAGCGCTCCGAATGTGTGATGCCTGAGCCTGCAATCATCCAGTTCATCTCACCCGGAATGATCGCCTGCTCAGACTCCACGCTGTCGCGGTGCATGATCTCGCCGGCAAACAGGTACGTCACCGTCGCAAGTCCGATGTGCGGGTGCGGCCGCACATCGACATCGCGCGATATTCCGCGCGCGAATGTCATCGGCCCGAAGTGGTCAAAGAAGATGAATGGCCCGACCATGCGCCGGCCGGCGTGAGGCAGCACGCGTCCCACCTCGAAGCCGCCGAGATCGCGCCGCCGCTGTTCGATGACGAGCTCGATCATCGCTTCGCCAGCTCCGTCTCATAGAGCTCGGGTCTGAAGCCGACGACAATGCGTCGCTCGAGCTGCATCACCGGGCGCTTGATGAGCGAGGGCTGTTTCAGCATCAGCTCCACGGCCTTGATGCCGTCGAGGTTCTCCGTGTCCCGCGGTCCGAGTTTGCGAAAAGTGGTACCCGCGCGGTTGAGGAGCTTCTCCCAGCCGACCTTGGAGCACCATGCCGCGAGTGTCGCGCGCTCGATGCCCGCGACCTTGTAGTCGTGAAACGTGTACGCGACGCCGTGCTCATCGAGCCAGGCGCGTGCCCGCTTCATGGTGTCGCAGTTGCGGATGCCGTAGAGGATGATCATGGCGCGGCTGTCGGGCCCAGCGGCTAGCGTATCATCGCGCCATGCAGCGCGCGGCCAAGCCGTATGCCCCCTCCTGCGAGCGCAACCAGGGGCCCATTCTCGAGGTGCTGCGCCGGCACTTCGCCGCTCGACTGCGCGTGCTCGAGATCGGCAGCGGTACGGGACAGCATGCCGTCTTCTTTGCCGCGGCCCTCCCGCAGCTCATCTGGCAGAGCTCCGACCGCGCCGAGAACCTGCCCGGCATCCGGCTGTGGCTGGAGGAGGCACAGCTCCCCAATCTGCCGGCGCCGATCGAGCTCGACGCCGGCGGCAGCTGGCCAGCGATGCGGTATGACGCCGCCTTCACCGCCAACACGCTGCACATCATGAGCTGGACGGAGGTGCGGCAGTTGTTTGCGCAGCTCGATAAAGCGCTGGCGCCCACCGCCCTCCTCGCCGTGTACGGGCCATTCAACTACGACGGCAAGTTCACGAGTGCGAGCAATGCCGCATTTGATGCGGAACTGAAGCAACGTGCGCCACACATGGGCATTCGCGATTTCGAGGCGGTCGATGAACTGGCGCAGGAGATCGGGCTGACACTCGTTGAAGACTGCGCCATGCCGGCGAACAACCGCACCCTCGTGTGGAAGCGCGGCAGCTAAGGCGGTGCGTCGGGCGGGGTGACGATCGTCTCATCGAGGTGCTTCAGCAGCGGAGCCTCCTCACCGGGATCGGCCGTCGGCGCGCTCGGAGCGGGCGTCTTGAAGCGCAGTTTCTTCGGATAGGGCTCATCCACGTGCGTCTGCAATCCCCGGATCACCTGGGCGTGATACGTGAGCGCCAGATCCACATCGCGCTCTCCCCTCAGGATGTCGTGGGCGAGATTGAGCGTGAGGATGTTGTGTGATTCGCTGTCACAGTGAGCGCTGAGCTCACCGCGTGTCCTGTCGATCACCAGACTGCCGTTATACTGAATGAGCAGCGCAGCCTTCTGCGGCGGCACGCGGTAATCGACGGTCTGCTCGAGCACATCCGTATGCGGCAACGGAAAGTTGTGCGGCACCTCTTTGCGGTGAAGCACGGTGCGCTTCCAGGGACCGTTGTCGTACCAGGCGAGCTCGTGTGCCGAGCTGTCCGCCGGCATGCCGTATTTCACGATGAGCTGTATGGCGAGTCCCTGGGTTGCCTGCGGCCAGCCGACGAGATGCTTCTGCGCCCAGGCATGGGCGTCGCTCATCGAGATCTCGGCCATGCTCATGCTCCCGTTCAGTACACGGCCCAGTAGCGGAAGATGCTGTAGTCGCCGGCCGGGTCCGGGTGACGCTCACCGCCGCCAATGATCACCGTGCGATTGAGCCACTCGTGCGGTCCGTGGGGCGCGCGGAAATACGGCGTGCAACGGAAGTACCCGGGTCGCTCCGGCAGTCCATCCTGCGCTGGCCGCGGCCCGTACACATAACCCTGATTGCGCACGTAGATCCTGGCGCCATCATCGGCTTCGAGCATGTAATGAGCATTGAGTTCCACGACACCATCGCTGCGCACCACCGGCCAGTCAGCGCCGCTCACATCCACGACCTTGCCGTTAAGGCGCGGGCCCTCGATGCGGCCCTTCAATACCGAGGTGTAGCCCTGCTGGGGTCCGCCGGGGTGGATCGGGCCGAAGATCCAGCGGTCCTTGAAGTCGATGCGAACATCGAAGACATGCTCGAGGCGGGGTGTCGCAGATCGGTAGTCCATGGAGGCGTGCCTGACTCTGCTGAGCTCAATGGGTTTGCCGGCTGAGAGATTTGAACTCCCGACCAACGGTTTACAAAACCGCTGCTCTACCACTGAGCTAAGCCGGCGTAGACTTTTGGGGCCGAGATTCTAGCCGATGCCGTGGTGGTCGGCGCTCGCGGCTGACGTTCCCGGCGCGGCAGGACACATCTTGATCTCCAGCCGCTCGCCGCTCTGCCCCAGCGACACCAGCCCGTCGGTTGGCAGAGCCTGCGTGCTGCTCGCAAGGTCTACATCCACCCAGTAGTCGGCCTCGGTCTGCTCGCGCTCGACGATGTCGGCTGTAAGACCCAGTGAGCGTACTGAGCGGGCGCGGCGCTCGGCGCCATCGCGTTCCGTGAACAGACCGACGGATACCCGCGGGCCGTCGGCACCGTTGAGAACGTGCGCATCATGGATGCCGCCTGATTCGAGGCGCTTGACGGTGCGCGCGCCTTCGCCTTCGTTCTTCAGCCCGACGTACACCCAGTATCCCTTCCAGGGCTCGCTCCGCTCGGCACGCTGTCGCGGCGCAAATCCCCGCTGAGCGAGCAGTTCCTGCGCCTTCGCCGCTCGCGCCGGATCCGTGAACGGTCCGACGCTTACGCAACGGGATGTGTGCGTGCCGCCGGCGGCAGCGATCATTGCGGCGGTGACTGCGGTCGCGGCTCCGCCGGTTCCCGGCGGCGCAGCGCCCTGTGCGCCGGTAACGGCCGGGGCTGCCGTGGCGGCGGGTGCGGGTGCGGATGCGGGCGGCGGCGCGGCTGGGGCAGCCGGGGCGGCGTTCACGTCGGGCGTCGTTGGCGCCGATGGCGTTGTCGTCACGGGCGCGGGCGCTGGCGCGGCCGGCTTCGCAGCTTCAGCGGCGAGCTGCAGTCGCGGCAGACGGGTGAGCGGACTCACGGGCGGTGCAGGCGGCGGTGTATCGATGAGCCTGGCCCACGCGAGGAACGCGAGATTCGCGATCAAGAGTGCCACCAGCACAATGCGCAATTCCGCTCTCCCGCCTCGCTACGCCGGTTCGAGTCCGGCGAGCACGGCCAGCCCCCGCAACACCAGATCCGGCACGTGAACGTACGCCGAGCGCATGAGCGGCGCCAGCCGTGCGGCATCGCCACCCGTCAGCAACACGCGCGGCCGCGAACCCAGCGCACGCCTCGCCTCCGCGATCGCGCGATCGGCCACAGCCGCAGCCGCGTACAGCGCCCCCTGTTGCACCGCCGCCCGAGTGTTGCGTGCGAACAAACCACGCCGGCTCGCGGCGCCGCGCGTGCGGCGCTCGATGCCGTCGGTGCTGGAAAGGAGACTTCGAACCATGAGCGTCGGGCCAGGCAGGATCGCCCCGCCGCGGTGGACGCCGTTGGCGTCGACCAGATCGATCGTCATCGCCGTGCCAACATCGATCACGCAGGCAGCACGCCGGCCGACCAGGCGATGCGCGCCGATCGCCGCGAGAAAGCGATCCACGCCGAGCCGCCAGGGCTCGGTATAGCGGGTCGTGAGCGCACCGCCGCGGCGTGCCGACTGTGCGAACTCGAAAGGCACACGGGAGCGGCGATGTGCGGCTGCCGCAAGCAGGCGGTTGACGCGCGCGGATGCGACGCTCGCGATCACGATCCGTTCTGGAGAGGCGCGCGTGCCGAAGAGCGCGCGCTCGAACTCCCGGCGTGTCCAGCCCGCGTAGTCGCGCGCCTGCTGGCGCCCGAGGCGGCCCTCGCTCCAGCGCGCCCATTTGATGCGGGAGTTGCCGATATCGACCAGCAGGACGCTCACGACTGCGCTCTCACGCTGACTTCGCCGGAAACGAATTTCTTCAGTCCATCCGGCGCCTCGACGAGAAGCGCACCACCCGCATCGATGCCGCGCGCGACGCCGCGGCAGGTGTGATTCGCGGACAGGACGTTCACGGCACGGCCGCGCAGCGCATCCGCACGCTTCCACTCCTCGGCAAAAGGCTTCAGTCCCTCGCGTTCGAATTGCTCGAGACCGCGCACGATCGAGCCAATCAGCTGCGCGACTAGCGCAGCACGTGAAGCCGCGGCAATGCCCACAGCGCGCAGATCGGTCGCCTGCGTGCCGCTGTCCGCGATCTTCTTCAGAAGCGCTGGGCCCAGCGCCGCATTGATACCGATACCCGCGACAATGTAAGTGGGTCCGCCCGCCTCAGCGCGCATCTCGAGGAGGATACCGCCGAGCTTGCTGTTCTCGAGCACCAGATCGTTCGGCCACTTGAGGGCGACGCCCGCGGCGCCGGCCGAGCGCAGCGTCCGTAGCGCGCACACTCCTGCTGCGAGTCCCAGTGCGCCGAGGTCTCGCGGCAGCTGCGGGAAACTCCAGCTGACGGACAGGCAGATCGAGCCGCCCGGCGGCGCGAGCCAGGTGCGCCCCAGTCGTCCGCGACCCGCGGTCTGAAATTCGGCGAGCATCACGTCCGTGAGCCCTGGCGGCAGATCGGTTCGTGCGAGCAGTGCCGCATTGGTCGAGTCGATCGACCACACTGTCTCCAGGCGCCGAACGCGATCTCGTACGTCGCGCGGCAACGCCGCCTTCAGGCGCGCCGCGTCCAGCGGCTCGGTTGCATCGGGCACGCGGTAACCTCTATTGCGTACCGCGTGGACGCTGACTCCCAGATCGCGCAGCGACCGAGTGGCCTTCCACACCGCGCTGCGGCTCACGCCGAGCGAGCTCGCAAGCTGCGCGCCCGACACGAATTCGCCGCTCGCCAGCGCGCCGTACACGCGAGCCGCGAGGGGCGCACCGGATGCAGGTGTGCGCACGGGTTGGGCGACGCGCGGACCCATCAGGCGCTCCGCCGTCCACGCAGCCAGACCCGTCGCGCGCGCGGCTCATTGCCCTTCAGCATCCGCGCGATGTTCTGACGATGCGTGAGAATGATGAGCCCCGCCGCGAAGAGCGCGAAGACGACCAGCGGGAGCGGCTCAGATGCGCCACGAGGCCAGAGGTCCGCCAGGATGAGTCCCACAGGGAAGGCCGTCGCACCGATGATCGACGACAGGCCGACGAAGCCCGTGCAGATCAGTACGGCGGCCCAGACGAGCAGCACCGGGACGAGCCATAAAGGCGCAAGTCCGAGGATCACTCCCACGAAAGTGGCCACCGCCTTGCCGCCGCGAAAGCCGTACCAGAGCGGATAGACGTGACCCAGCAGGGCTGCGGCACTGCAAGCGGCCGCCAGCCAGGGTTGCAGGAAGGGCGAAGCTACCGGCAGGGGCAGCGCGAGGAGCGGGATGAGACGGGAGGCGACGTAGCCCTTGCCCACATCGATCAACAGCACCGCGAGCGCAAACTTGCGCCCCTGAGTCCGAAGCGCATTGGTGCTGCCGGCGTTGCCGCTACCCATCGAGCGGATGTCGACACCGCCGCGCAACCGGCCGATCACCAGTCCGCCGAGCACAGAGCCCAGAGCGTAGCTCAGAGCCACTTTGATGAGGAAATCGATCACGCCCTCAAGAATACCTCGGCCAGCATGCAACGCACGCCGCCGCCCCCGATCGCTTCGATCGTGGCAACGGGCGCGGCCAGGACGACATCCGTGCAGGCCGACAGGCGTGCGTAGATGGCGGCCGGAAGCGCCTCGCGCGCCCGGGCGGACATGACGAGCACCGAAGCGTCACCGAGCGCTTCATCCCAGGTCGCAAGTTCCAGCATGTTGCCGGCGAAACCGGCGATCTCGCCCTGCCCGATCTCGATGACCTCCCTGCCGCTGGCCGTCAGATGGGCGATCACGCGCGTACGGTCATCGGTGTCAATGGCCCCGCCGCCCACCATGGCGGCCCGCGAGCCGATCCACATCACGACATTCGTGTGGTAGTAGGGCGTGCCACTGCGGTCGAGCGCGGAGAAGATCACGGGCTCGTAGCCCATCTCGTCGCACCATGCTTTGACGACTTCATCGTCGGTGCGCGCTGAGCGGCAGGCATATGCGGTCCGGTGAACATGGTCGAGCACCAGACTCCCGGTGCCCTCGAGGAAGCGGCCCTCACTTTCGAAGTGCGTCAGATCCACTCGCCGGCGCACCGTGAATCCCAGATCCTTCGTGACCTGTTCGATGACGGCTTCGCGCCGCTCAATCCGGCGATTGGCCGCCAGCAGCGGATACAGCACCACGGTGCCATCGGCGTGGAAGCTCACCCAGTTGTTCGGAAACACCGCATCGGGCTTCGGTGGATCGGCAGCATCGGCGGCAATACAGACCTCGATGCCTTCGCTCCTCAGGCTCTGCGCCAGAGCGTCGAACTCGCGCAGGGCGGCGCTCTGCTGGCTCGCCTGCAGGCCGGTGGCGCGCTGCTGCAACCGATTGCTCGCCGCAGTCTCGGGATTGAATCCGAACGCTGCGGGTCTCACCATGAGGACCGCGCCGGCGCACTGCTGCGGCACGGGACCTGCTTCGGATCCGATGACCACCTCGGCTTCTCCTCTCATCACGCTCACCGCGCGCGGCCTGTACTGCGAGGCGGGCGATTTCCACATCGATCCGCGCCGTGCGGTGCAGACGGCGGTGATCACGCATGGCCACGGCGATCACCTGCGCGGCGGGCACTCGCGCTACATTCTCGCACGCCGCGGCGCCGGGATTGCACGCGCCCGGCTCACTCGCCGCTGCGACATCGAGGAGCTCGACTACGGCGCTCAGGTGCGGCTCGGCGCGACCACGGTGTCGCTGCATCCAGCCGGACACATTCTGGGTTCCGCGCAGGTGCGCATCGAGCACGGCGGCGAAGTCTGGGTCGTCTCCGGCGATTACAAGCGCCAGTCGGATCCGACTTGCGAGCCTTTCGAGCCCCTCCCCTGCGATGTCTTCGTCAGCGAAGCGACGTTCGCGCAACCGCAGTACTGCTGGCCGGAGACCCCTGCCGTCGTGTCCGAGATCGAGACGTGGTGGCAGGAGAACCGCAAGCTCGGTCTGACATCGGTGCTTTTCTGCTACTCGCTCGGCAAGGCGCAGCGGGTGCTCGCCGAGCTTCGGGCGGTCACCTCGGAGACGGTCTACGTGCATGGGGCGATGACGCAGCTCATCGACGTATATCGCAAAGCCGGTGTCGCGATGCTGCCCACGCTGCCCGCCACCCCCGAGCGTGCGCGAGAGATGCGCGGTGCGCTCGTCATCGCGCCACCTCACCTGGCGAGCGCCTCCTGGCTCGGGCGGCTGGGCGCCTGCCGGCGCGGGTTGTGCTCAGGTTGGATGCTGATGCCGGGTGAGGCACGGCGCCGCGGCTACGACCGGGGCTTCGTGATCTCCGATCACGCCGACTGGCCGGCGCTGGTGCGCACCTGCGTGGAAAGCGGCGCGCGGCGCGTACTGCTGATGCATGGCCAGACGGAGGCGCTCGCGCGCCATCTCACTGAGCAGGGAATCGCGGCGAGCGAGCTCTAGCTGCCCGTCGGGCTCAGGGCCTCGGCCTCGAGATCCGCGGGCAGGGAGCGATTGAGACTTGTCAGATCGAGCGGGTCTCCGAGCAGCAGATGTCGGCACTGATTGGCCGGCGCGGGCTTGGCGAAGAGATAACCCTGCGCGAGCTCGCACCCCAGCTGGCGGAGCTTTTCCAGCTGCTGCCAGCCCTCGATGCCCTCAGCGATGACCTTGACGTTGAGGTGGCGCGCGATCGCGACGATGGCGCCCACGATCGCAAGGTCGCTCATATCGGTCACGAGATCGCGTACGAAACTGCGGTCGATCTTGAGGAAGTCGACGTGCCAGCGTTTCAGATAGCTCAAGCTGGAGTAGCCGGTGCCGAAATCGTCGATCGCGATGCGCACGCCCAGGTCACGCAGCTGCGAGATGGCATCCTCGCGCGTCTCTCCCGAGCGCGCCGTGCGGCGCTCGAACATGGCGCTCTCGGTGAGCTCGAGCTGCAGCAGCCGCGGGCTCACCGAGTACGTGCGAGTCAGCGCAGAGATCTTCTCCGACAGGTTGGAACGCTGCAGCTGCACGGCCGAGATGTTCACGGCGATGGGCACCGGAGTAGCGCCACTTGAACGCCAGGTATTCACGTCCTGCAGCACTTGCTGCAGGACGAACTCGCCGATCGGCACGATGAGGCCGGTCTCCTCGGCGACGCCGATGAAGCGAGCCGGCGCGATATATCCCTGACTCGGATGCTTCCAGCGCAGCAGCGCCTCCAGTGCGACCACGCGATTGCTCGCGATCTCGACGATGGGCTGATAGTGGACTTCGAGGTGCCCGCGCTGCAGCGCCGTGCGCAAGCTGGTCTCGATCGCCACGCGCTCTTTGAGCTTTCGCGCCATGACCGGATTGAATAGCTGGAAGTTATTGCGGCCGCGGTCCTTGGCCTGATACATCGCCGTATCGGAGTGCCGCAGGAGCTCGCCCATGTCGGCGCCGTCGCGCGGGAAGAGACTCACGCCGATGCTGACCGTCGTCACGAGCGGACGGCCGTCGACGATAACCGGTGCGTTCAGCGCTTCATTGATGCGCGCCGCCATGTCATTGATGAGGTCGGGCTTGCGCAGCGACTGCAGCACAACGATGAATTCATCGCCGCCCATTCGAACGACGACATCTTCCGCACGCACCGTCGCACGCACGCGCTCGGCCACCGTCTTCAGCAGCTTGTCGCCGGTTTCGTGGCCACGTGAGTCATTGATGTCCTTGAAGCGGTCGAGATCGAGGAACAGGACGGCGAGCATCGTGCCCGAGCGCTTCGCCTCCTCTATCGCTCCGGGAAGAAAGTGCGCCAGGTGCAGGCGGTTCGGCAGACCGGTGAGCTGATCGTGGTGCGCGAGGTGATCCAGGTGCAGCTGCTTTTCGAGCAACTGCGCCTCGATCTTGCGGCGCAGGGTCACATCGGAGATGGTGAAGGCCAGCACGGCGCGGCCATCGAGCGTCAGCCGGTGACCGCTGGCCTCGATTTCGGTGAGCGTGCCGCTCTTGCAGCGCTGGCGCAATTGCAGCGGCAGTCGCGGGTCGGGCTCGCGCAGCTTATTCAGGAGTGTCGCCGCGTCGCAGCCCTCCTCGACGAACAGATGCGTCAGGGTGAGTGAGCTCAGCTCTTCAAGCGTATAGCCGAGCGAGCGCTCGAGGGCCGGATTGGCATCCACGACGCGAAAGCTCAGCGCATCCGCGATCAGCATGCCGTTGGGAGATTGCTCGAGCACCGCGCGGTAGCGCGCGTTGCGGGTTGTGTTGCTGCGCCGGGCATTGAGCCAGAGGGCGAAGAGGCCGCCGACGATCGCTATGAAGAGTGCGCCGATCAGAGCGCCGGCCAATTCCATGTCGCGCACGGCGTCGTGGGCGTGAAGGCTTCCGCGTGCCACCAGCTCCAGGCGGCGCAGCCACATGCTGTGCCAGGCGACGAATGCCACGCCTAGGGCGATCACCGTAGCGGCCGATGCGATGAGCGGTCCCTGCATCAATAGCGATCTGGCCGAGTTCGTTGTGCGCAACTCGCTCATAACTCGTGCTTCGCGGCGTCCGGGGACGCACGCGAGGCTCGTGACCCCGTGTCGCCTCAGCTATCGAATTGGCCGGCAGTTTGAATGAGGTGCCGCGGCGCGTTAGAGGCACGGCGCACATTTTGTTGCACCAAATCGCCATGGGACGGTTATTTGCTTGTAATTTCGGGCAGATAGCCGCCAGTGCTATCTGACAATAAGCGCAGATTTGCCTTATTTCAGACTTCGGCCCGCTGACCGAATACGAAGGAAATCAGAGTGCCGGGACGCTCCGACGCTGACGCTGCTTGAATGCGAATGCGACGCCGCGAGCTCCAGCGGCCAGCGAATTCTGCGGATCGCAGGGTCTCGGCGAGAGTCGCGGGCCAGTCTTGCCTGGCAGCCTTCAGTCTCTCGCCAATATCAGTGTCATCGCCGCGGGCGCGAACTACGTGGGTGAGGACGCCCGGCTCGCGCGCGTCATGGATGCATTCAAACACGGATCGCAGGCGTACGCTCGCGGCGCACTGCTTGAGCAGCTCAAAGTCCGAGTGCCGCGTCATGCCAGCGATGCGCCAGGCGCCCGGTGTTTGAAACGCGTGCGCCTCGCGGGCCCATGACGCGATCACATTCTGGGCGCTGGCGCTGACGCGCGTACCGGAAGTTGCGAGGCGCGAACCAAACTGCCGCGCAGGGGCGTAACGGTCGTCGCAGATCGCCAGCACAATCGGCTTGCGCACCGCAAGCTCGGACGTCCGCAGCGGCACCGCTGCTGCAG
>Ga0335081_10003148_pt1 | contig 25933 bp, 31 predicted proteins | sample Lox_Sample_35_FD_206713 | JGI IMG/M metagenome (GOLD analysis project Ga0335081, IMG submission 206713) | Soil microbial communities from Loxahatchee National Wildlife Refuge, Florida, United States - Lox_Sample_3.5 | ecosystem: Environmental > Terrestrial > Soil > Wetlands | place: USA...
AAATTGTGAGCCTGAGCGGAATCATCATGGCCTTCGTTGTATTCGCCGTGGTTTTGGCATGGGGCGATTATCAGACGCGCCATATCAAGCATCCGGTTAAAGAGCGGCAGCGACCGGTGACGCAGGCCGCCGCCACCGCGCGGAAAGCTGAAGCCGTCGAGACACGCGAGCCTATCCACGCCGCATAACCCAGGAGGGCGCGAAGCAACGGCAAAAAACAAATCCAACAAGAACGAAAGGAAGCGCGCGGTGCAACAGGACATCCCCGGCACGACATTGTTCGACGGCGACCAGGCGCGAAAAGGTTTTGCGCTCAATCGCATGTGCTTTTCGTTCAACAGCGCCGAGAACCGTGCGGCCTTCCTCAAGGACGAGGACGGCTATTGCCGCAAGTTCGGGCTGACTGAAGAACAGCGCGCCGCGGTCAAGAGCCGCAACGTGCTGGCGATGATCGCGGCGGGCGGCAACGTCTATTACCTCGCCAAGCTCGCCGGCATTTTCGGGCTCAACGTCCAGGATCTCGGCGCGCAGCAGACCGGCACCACGGTCGAGGAATTCAAGGAAAAACTCGCCGCGGCGGGCAGGTAAGGGGACAACGATCATGGCCAAGATCATCGGCGGCGTCGCCACCACGCATGTGCCCTCGATCGGCAAGGCGATCGCCGAGCACAAGCAGAACGATCCGTATTGGAAGCCGTTCTTCAAGGGCTTCGACTACGTGCATTATTGGCTCGCCCGCGAAAAGCCCGACGTCGCCGTGGTGTTCTCTAACGACCACGGGCTCAATTTCTTCCTCGACAAGATGCCGACCTTCGCCGTCGGCGCCGCCGCGGAGTACAAGAACGAGGACGAAGGCTGGGGCATCCCGGTGTCGCGCGCGATCGCCGGCGACCCGAAGCTGTCATGGCATATCATCAACACGCTCGTTGCTGACGAATTCGACATCACGATGTGCCAGGAGATGCTGGTCGACCACGCGGTGACCATCCCGATGACGCTGATGTGGCCGGGCGAGAAATGGCCGGTCAAGATCGTGCCGATTTCGATCAACACCGTGCAGCATCCGCTGCCGTCATTGAAGCGCTGCCTCGCTCTCGGCCGCTCGGTCGGCCGCGCGATTCAAAGCTACCCGGAAAATCTGCGCGTCATGATCGTCGGCACCGGCGGGCTGTCGCACCAGCTTGACGGCAAGCGCGCGGGCTTCATCAACAAGGAATTCGACCAGCTTTGCATGGACAAGCTCGCCGGCGAGCCGGAATTCCTGACGCGCTATTCGATCCACGATTGGGTTGAAGAGTCGGGTGCGCAGGGCGTCGAGTTCCTCAACTGGATGGCGATGCGCGGTGCGCTGACCGGACAGGTGCGCGAGGTGCACCGCAATTATCACATCCCGATCTCCAACACCGCGGCGGCGACCGTGGTGCTGGAGAATCGCGAGGAAGCGGAGCGCAAGGCGGCGTAAATCCGCCGAGACCGGCCGATCTTGCCTGGCGCGGCACTTGCGGCGGCATTTGCATTTCAACAAACGACACGACCGACTGTAAGCCGCGCCCGGCCTTGCCGGAACTTGCTGGCGTCGTTGGCCGTTTTCCGGATATGCTCGATTGCGGGCACCCCGGAACGGAGTGTCGTCGTGCCGGACAATGCCAACGACAATAAGGGTACTGCGGCCGCGCGCGACGCGAGCGAGCCGGCCATCGTTGCCATCGGCGCTTCCGCGGGCGGCGTTCCGGCATTGCAGAGCTTCTTTGCCGCCCTTCCGGAGCACACCGGCGCGGCCTTTGTCGTGGTGATGCATCTCGATCCGCAGCATCACAGCGAATTGCCGAGCATTCTGGCGACCAAAACGGGCATGCCGGTCGTGCAGGTGACGGGCCGCGAGCGATTGCAGGCCGACCGCGTCTACGTCATTCCGCCCAATCGCCGTCTGCAGATGGTCGACCATGAGATTTCGGCGTTGGCCTTCGACGAGCCGCGCGGCCAGCGCGCACCCATCGATTTGTTCCTGCGGTCGCTGGCCGGGGAACTCGGCGACGGCTTTGCCGTCATTTTGAGCGGCGCGGGATCGGACGGCGCCATCGGCGTGCGCGCGGTGAAGGAATCGGGCGGCATCATCCTGGTGCAGGACCCCGACGAAGCCGAATATGCCTCGATGCCGCGCAGCGCCATCGCCACCGGCGTCGCCGATTTCGTCATGCCGGTGCGCGATCTGGCGAGACGACTGTTCGATCTCATTCACGGCAAATCGAGCATTCCGGCCGCCGCAATCGGCAATTTCGACGAGGACCTGCTGCGCAGCATTCTGTCGCATTTGCGCCTGCGCACCGGGCACGATTTTTCCAAATACAAGCGCTCGACGGTGCTGCGGCGGATCGCGCGGCGCATGCAGGTGACGCGAACCGCCGGCCTGAAGGATTACGACCAGGCGCTGCGCGACAACCCGGGCGAGGCGCAAGCGCTCCTCGGCGATCTCCTTATTTCGGTGACGACGTTCTTCCGCGACGGCGAAGCCTTTGCGGTGCTCGCCAAGAATGTGCTGCCGGAGCTGTTCAAGGGGAGGGCACCGGATGAAACGATCCGCGTCTGGGTCTCCGGCTGCGCCACCGGCGAAGAGGTCTATACTTTCGCCATGCTGCTATTGGAGGAGGCGGCGCGGCACGCGGAGCGGCCGTCGATGCAGGTGTTCGGCTCCGACCTCGATGCGCGGGCGCTGGCATTGGGCCGGGACGGCCGCTATCCGCTCGCCATCGAAGCCGACGTCAGCGAGGAACGGCTGCGCCGGTTTTTCACCCGCGAGGGCGATCTTTATCGCGTACGCCAGGAGCTGCGCGACATGGCGCTGTTCGCCGTGCACGATCTCCTCAAAGATCCGCCGTTCTCCCATGTCGACCTGATCTCCTGCCGCAATCTCATGATCTATCTCGACCGCGACCTGCAGGAGCAGGCGTGCAGCACGTTCCACTATGCGCTCAATCCGGGCGGCTATGCCTTTCTTGGCTCTTCCGAGTCGCTGGACAATCCGCCCGGGCTGTTCCGTTGCATCGACCGCACGGCCCGCATCTACCAGTCCACCGCCGCGCCCGGCGACAAACCGCAGCTGTTGCCGCGGCTTCTCGGCCCGGTGCGCATGCGCGAGCCGATCGCGCCGCTGCCGCGCACCGTGAGCCCGACGGTCGCGCTCGGCGAGGCGGCAATGCACCGGCGCGCCATCGAGCAGATCGCGCCGCCGAGCATCCTGGTCGACGAAACGCATCGCCTCGTTCACCTCTCCGAGCATGCCAGCCGCTTCCTGCTGCCCTCGGGCGGGCCGCTCACCGGCGATGCCGTCGACCTGGTGCGCCCGGAACTGCGCTTCGAGCTGCGCTCGGCGCTCAATCGCGCGTTCGAGCTTAAGCAAAGCGCGCTGACCCTGCCGATCCTGGTGCGCTTCAACGGTGCGCCGCACCGCGTCCATCTTCTGGTCAAGCCGGTGGAGGATGACGGCGGCAACGAAGCCCACAATGCGATTGTCATTTTGATCGAGGGCGAAGCGGTCGACGAAAGCCTGCTTTCGGTCGACAGCCAGGCCAATGCCGAGACGGTGCGCCGGCTCACCCAGGAGCTGGAGCTGATGCAGGCGCGGTTGCGCACCGTGCGCGAAGAATCCGACGCCGCCAATCAGGAACTGCGCGCCGCCAACGAAGAGCTGCAATCGATCAACGAGGAGTACCGCTCCACCTCCGAGGAGCTGGAGACCTCGAAGGAGGAGCTGCAATCGATCAATGAAGAGCTGCAGACCGTCAATGCCGAGCTCAAGCTCAAGATCGACACGATCTCGCGGGCGCACGCCGACCTGCAGAACCTGATTGCGGCGACCGACATCGGCACACTGTTTCTGGATTCAACGCTGCGCATCAAGCGCTTCACCGATCGGGTCACCGAGCTGTTCAGCATCACACAGAACGACGAGGGGCGGCCGATCACCGATTTCGCCCACCGGCTGCAATACGACGGGCTGATCAAGGATGCGCGCGCGGTGCTCGCCAACCTCGCGCCGTTGCGGCGTGAAATTCGCAGCCGCGACGGCCGTTGGTACGAGATGCGGCTGCGCCCCTATCGCACCGAGGACGACAAAATCGACGGGGTGGTGATCATGTTCGTCGACATATCGGAGCGGCATCACGCCGAGGCGGCGGTGGTCGCCGGAGCGGGACGCGAGCGGCTCTTGATCGGCGAATTGGCGCATCGCGTCGGCAATATTCTGACGGTGATTCAAGCCATTGCGCGCGACACTTTGCGCGGCGATCAAGCGGCGGACAAATTGCTTGGGCAATTCGAGGCGCGGCTGGCGGCGCTCGCCGACGCGCATCGGCTGCTCGCGGAATCGGAATGGAAGGGCGCCGATCTCGCCGCGCTCGCTCACCGGCAATTGGACGCCTATGGCGCCGACCGTTCCGGACGCTTCCACATCGCCGGTGAAGCGGTTCTGCTGCCGGCGGACCTGGCGATGCCGTTTGGCCTGGTGCTGCACGAATTGGCGACCAACGCCGTCAAATACGGGGCGCTGTCGACTTCGGCTGGGAAAGTGACACTGACCTGGACTTGGAGCGGCGCAGGCGAGGGACGAAAGCTGCGGATCGAATGGCAGGAGACGGGGGGGCCTGCCGTGCACAAGCCTGCCGCCGATGGTTTCGGAAGCTCGCTCATCGAAAGCGCGATCCCGGGGGCGACGGTCAAGCGCGAATTCCGGCCCGGCGGCTTGGTCTGCACCATCGAACTTGAGCTGGCGGCAGCATTCGGGAAGGGAGCGGGCGGCTAACGAATTTTTGCCCGGCGCTGGTCATGCCGAGCGGCCGAGCTTATTATTCATTAGTTGAGTTTCGGCGAGAGAGAGCTTGCGGCGATGCCCAACTATACGTTCGAACTCAGAGACGGGCATGGCGGCATTGATGACGAGACTGCGGTCTCGTTGGCCGATGGCGCGGATGCCTTGCGCTACGCGCAAACCGTCGTTCACGAATTGATGCGCAGCCGCGAAGCGCAGACCCGCGCGTGGCAGCTCGACGTCTATGACGAAGGCGGCGCGCGCGTGCTCGAGCTGCCATTCGCCAGTCTCGACCCGACCCTCGATCATTTGCGTCCGGAATTGCGGGCGATGGTGGAAAAATTCTGCGATCGCCGCCGCACCGTGAACGAGATCATTTACAAGGCCTGCGACACGGTGCGCGAGTCGCAGGCCCTGGTGGCGCGGTCGCGCGGACAATTATACGTGGCGGCCCGGTCCGGCGAGAAAACCATACGGGATAGATAAGTTCTGGGCACGACCATGCCGGAATTTGGCGTTCATATGTTCGGCAAGCGGCGGATGGCCCCTGTGACGCCATTCTGTTTAAGCCGCGTTAGAGCGAAAAGCGGATTGCCGAAAACCTTCCGCCAACCGCACGGGTGCGACCATGGAACGGTCGCGAGCATCGCCGGTTTTGTCTTCGTCGGAACGGGACGAGGGTGCAATGCCGCCAAATTCAGTTGCGGATATCCGGCAGCGGTTGCGCGCGATTCCGTGGGAAGAGCCCATTCGCGTGCCTTTTGCCTGCGGCGACAAGCCGCTGTTCGGCTGTCGGCTATGCATCCTGATGTTCGGCCTGCGGCGCGGCGAGCAGGCGCGGCTGTTTGCCGACGAGGCCGAGGCTTGGACGCATACAAGCTGGCACGCGGGGGCTTTATCGGCGTCGCCCGACCGCGCCCCGGATAGGCGAATAAGTGCATGATCGACTGAGCGTATTTCACTAAGTCGGTCATGATGCCGAATGATGGAACTTTTTGCGAAGGGTGGCGTTGCGACCACATTGATGGGGTGCAGGCAATGAGTGAGCCATCCATTGCGGGCAGGGTTCTGCACCTACCCGAGCAAACGTCGAGCCTTCGCCAGTTGGGCAACCGGCTTCTTGCCGCTCTGCCCAGCGACAGTCTCATGTTGCTGGAACCGGACCTCAAGCAGGTGATGCTGCCGCAGGGCGTGGTCTGCTTCGATCCCGGCGATCCGATCAACCAAGTCTATTTTCCGCATTCCGGCATGATCTCCTGCCTGGTCACCACCGGGGACGGGGAAATGGTCGAGACGTCTTCGGTCGGGCGCGAGGGGGCGGTAGGCCTGCAGAGCGGGCTCGGCCACCGTGTGTCGTTCACCCGCGCCATGGTGCAGATTGCCGGCAAATTCTCGGTGATTCCGGCCAGCCGGTTCGAACATGCGGCCGGCCGCAGCGCGGCTCTGCGCGACCTGATCATCCGCTACACCGAAATGCTATGGGCCGAAGCCCAACAAAACGCCGCTTGCAACGCCATCCATGACGGCGCGGCGCGATTGTCGCGCTGGCTGTTGCAATGCTCCGACCGGATCGGCAGCGATCAATTGACGCTGACCCAGGAATTCCTCGCCGATATGCTCGGGGTACGGCGCACAACGGTGACGCTCTTGGCCCAGGAGCTGCAGAAGGAGGGCATTTTGCGCTATAGCCGCGGCCGCATCAGCATTCTCGACCGCGGCCGGCTCGAAGACCGCGCCTGCGAATGCTACGGCGCGATCAGATACGACAATTTGCCCCACAAGAGCGGCGTTAAGCTGTGAATAGCGAGGGCTGACCTCGCAACGGCGGCGCAGCAAAACAGCCGTCATCGGGGCTGTGGAATATTGCATTGCCGCTCAATGATTTCGTCGCCCCGGTTCGTCGCCCCGGCCGGCTTCCGATGCCTGTCACTGCAACGCAGGGACTGCTTGCCCGATACTGCTCGGCAATCGCCGCGGCTCATCTTGTCAAGATTCTTTTTGCCAGAGTCGCGTCCCATACCGACTTTTTCGGCGCATCGTCGCAGCATGGCGCAAAAGGGACCTGCCATGCCCACTACGGCCGCGGTTTTCGATGATACCCGCACCAAGATCATCGGTGATGCATTCGATGCCGTATTCGGCAAATTGCACGGCAGCTTTTATCCCGAGGAAGTGCGCGAGGCGATCGCCGATCGCGTGATTGCGATTGCGCTGCGATCGAACGAACGCGATCCAGCCCGTTTGGCCGATGCCGTGGTGGCGAGCCTCGGCATCAAGCCTTAGGACGAAGACAAGAACGATGACCGGCCACCTCGACAAGGCGATCGACGAGTGCCGCGCGCACGCCGCGCACTGCGCCCGCAAAGCCGAGACGGCATTGGAGCAGGGCGTGCGCGACGACTTCCTGCGGCTCACGCAGAGCTGGCTGCAATTGGCGCGTTCCTACGAATTCGCGCAGGCGATCATGAACGGTTCGCAGCCGGCCGATCATGCTCCTGATCACGCCGCCTGAGTTCGATATCGCCGCTCGGGTTGAATAGCCCCTCATGACCGACCCGAGCTAGAGCGAAGCCCCGGCCGATATTTCGGCCGGGGCTATTCGCTGGCGGGAGCGGGGCGTTTCGCCGGCGCGGCCGGCGCGCTAGCCGGTATGCCGCTTGATGGTCCGTTCGAGAGTTTCCGCCTTGGCACGAACCGTGGTCTGCAGGTTCTGCCAATCGTCGTCGACCACGTTCCAATTCACCATGGGCGCTTGACCGCTGGCGGCGTTCGCCGATAGGCCGTTGCCGGCGCGACCGGTCGTGGCATCGTATTCATAAGCTCCGGCGATCGTCACCAGGACGCCAAGGATAAAGCCGAGCAAGACTGGCACGGTTGCCTCCCGTTTAAGCTAAATCCCGGACAACGGAACGCCGCAGCGCCACGACAGGTTCGGCGGCTTTGGCCGGCCTTCGGGCCTAGATCGTCGCGCCGTGATGGCCGAACAGCACGACCAGGACGACGATCAGCACCAGCAGCCAGATCAGGCCATGGCCGCCGCCGCCGTAATAGCCGCGGCTGTAACCCCAATATCCGCCGCCGCCGCCAAATAGGATGACGAGAATGACGATGAGAAGAATGAGACCCATGATCCACCCCTGGATTCGCTTTCGGTGATCGCTCGAAACTTTTGCGCAAAAGCAAGTCGCAGACGAAAACGAAAGTTCCCCGGCGCCGCAAATAAATGCCGCCGCCGTGCCGCAGTAAAATCAGGCCGATAAACGGCGGAACGTTGCCTTGTGAACTTTGCCGCCGCTCGCGCGTTAACCGGCGAGGTTTCCCTTCGCAACGCCCGAGGACCATCATGCCGCAAGCTCGCACCGCGAATTCCGACTTCAACCGCGCCTTCGGCGATGCCAAGAAGCAAGCCAGTGGGGTCGCCGACGACGTCTCGGAGGCGGCGCAGGACCTTTACGACCACGCCCGCGACAGCGCGGCCGATATCGCCGACAGCGCCAATCGCGCGGCGCGGCAGACCGCCGGCTCGTTCGAGCGGGCGCTGCGCACGACCATCGAGACGCAGCCCTATACCGCGGTCGCCATAGCGCTTGGCCTGGGCTGGCTGTTGGGACGGATGCACCGCCCGCTGTGAGGAACAAATGGCCGACAAGCTGCGCCAGGCGACGCCGGAACAAGAACGCGAGACCGAAGATCAGATAGCGCGGCGCAAGCTCGGCCCGCGCGGCGTGCTGGGTGCGCCCGACACCGCCACGATGACGCCGCAGCGGAAGAAGAAACTGCCCGAAGAAGGCGAGTTCGACGGGCACACGGCGTAAAGTCCGTCATTCCAACGGCGAAGCGAGCATCATTCTCGGCATGCTGCGCCGGGAATGACGGGCCGAGCTAGTTGGCCGAGCTATTTGATCGACAGCCCCAGCGTCTTGACCATGCCGCCCCATTTCTTGACCTCGGCGGCGAACATGGCGTCGGCCTCGGCCTGGGAGCCGGTGATCGGGTCGAAGCCCATATCGCTGAGCTTTTTCGCCACCGCCGGACTTTTGAGCGTGTCGTTGATCGCCGCATTAAGCGTCTGCAGAATCTGCGGATCGGTCTTGGCCGGCGCGAAGAAGCCGACCCAGGACGCGGCGGTGAAGGCCGGATAGCCCTGCTCGGCATAGGTCGGCACGTTCGGCGCCACCGCGGCGCGCTTGTCCGCGGCGATGCCCAGCCCCTTGAGCTTGCCGCCGGCGATCTGCGCGGCCGCGCCGCCGCCGAGCGTGGTCGCCATCAGATCGACCTGGCCGGCAACCGTGGCGTTGATCGCCGGCGCGCCGCCCTGATAGGGGATCGGCTGCACCGGCACCTTGGCGAGCTCCTTGAAGAAATATTCCGCCTCGATGTGCGAGCCGGTGCCGACGCCGGGAATGGCCATGTTGATGGTGCGGCCATTCATCGCCTTGATGAAGTCGGGAAGGTTCTTGGCGGGATTGTTGGGGCTCGTCACCAGCGCCTCGGGGCTCGACGCGGCGATGGCGACGGTCTTGAAATCGCTCGCCGAGAACTGCTTGTTGGCGAACAGCGTTTCGTTGATGGCGAGCGCGGTGGTGGTGGCCAAGAGCGTATAGCCGTCCGGGTTGGCGCGCGCCACGACTTGGGCGGCGATATTGCCGCCGGCGCCGCCGCGATTTTCGACCACGACGCTCTGATGCAGGCGCTCGCTCAAGCCCTGGCCGATCAGCCGCGCCAGCGTGTCGGCGATGCCGCCCGGCGCAAAAGCGACGATGACCGTGATTTTTTCGGCCGGATAGGTCGCCGCCTGCGCGCCGCCGCAACCGAATGCGAGGGCGGCCAGCGTCAGCGCGGTGAGCGCGTTACGAATGATGCGTGGAATTGCCATGGTAATTTCCATCAAATGGGATGACGCGGGGCGGTATAAGATTTGCGTATGAACGGGCGAAATGGAGGGTCGCCCAAAGCCGCGCGGAGTGCATCATGAAGTTTTTATGCCGTCAATTCCCGCAATTGGCGCCGGCGAAGTCAGCGACATTGTGGCGCGGCGGATCGTGCCAAAAAACCGTTCGCGCAGCCTAGGCGCGCTTGTCCAGCTCCGCCGCGAGCTTGGCGTAGAGCGGATTGTCGCGCGCGTAGACATAGTCCAGGGCCGCGACCGAGATCGCATCGGCGCCGTGCTCGCGCAGGAAATTCGCCAGCGCGTGCACGTTGCCCGGCGGGCAATGCAGCGTAAGCATGCCGGACGACGTCGGGCCGCCGAACGGGGAGGTGACGCCGAATTTTTCGCGCGCCGCGACCAGAAGGCCGTCGTTCATGCCGGCAAAGCGGGTGCGCACTTCTGAAAAGGCTTCGGCGCGCTTTTGCGCCGCGATGCGATCGAGGAGGAGGCGCGTGGTCTCGCGCTGTTCTTTGGTCCAGGCGGCCGCGCGCGCGGCGACGAGATTGGCCTGCGAACGCAGGATGACGCCGTCTTCGATGACTTTCAGCCCGTTGGCGGCGAGCGTGGCGCCGGTGGTGGTGATGTCGACGATCATTTCGGCGGTGCCGGCCGCGGGCGCCCCCTCCGTGGCGCCGGAGCTTTCGACGATGCGATAGTCGACCACGCCGTGCGCGGCAAAGAAGTCGCGCGTCAGATTGGCGTATTTGGTGGCAAGCCGCATCTTGCGTTCGTGCTTAAGGCGGAAGGCGGTGGCGACGTCGTCGAGATCGGCCATGTTGCGCACGTCGATCCAGGCCTGCGGCACCGCGATGACGACGTTGGCGAAGCCGAAGCCCAAGCCGGTGATCAGCACGACGCGCTCGTCCGACTGCGGGATCATTTCGCGCACCAGATCCTCGCCGGTGACGCCGAGATGGGCCGCGCCTTGCGCCAGTTGAGAGGTGATCTCGGCGGCGGACAGATAAGCGATCTCGATACCGTCGACGCCGGCAATGGTGCCGCGATAATCCCGCGCGCCGCGCGGCTTGACGAGCGAGAGCCCGGCGCGGGCGAAGAAATTTTCCGCATTGTCCTGCAAACGGCCCTTCGACGGCACGGCGAGAATGAGCGGCGCGGTCATGACGCGCCTCCGTTTATCTTCGTTTCGCCGCTGCCACCGTTGCCGGAAAGCTCGTCGATCGAGGCGGCAAAGCCGACCGCCGGGATCGGCTCCTTGGCGCCCAGGCGCGTCAGCAAGCCGTCATAACGGCCGCCGGCAACGAGCGGGCGCTGACCGCGCCCCCGCTGCAATTCGAAGACAAAGCCGGTGTAATAGTCGAAGCCGCGGCCGAAATCGGTGGCAAACTTGATCGCGCGCACGTCGACGCCGCGCGCGGCGAGAAATCCGGTGCGGGTCTCGAATAAATCGAGCGCCGGCCCAAGCGCGATCTTGGCGTCGCCCGCCAGCGTGCGCAGTTCGCCCGCCGCATCGTCGGGATCGCCGGCGATCGACAAAAAGCGTTCGATCAGCGCGCGAGTCTCGCGCGGCAGCCGTGTCGGCGCGTTGAGCGCCGATTGTTCGAGGAAGCGGTCGGCGATTTCGGCGACCGAGCGGCCGCCGACGGTGGCAATGCCGGCGATCGAAAGAAGATCGGTGACCAGATGATGCGCCGCCTTCGGATCGGAACCGGCAAGCGCGGCGAGCACGCCCTGATATTCCTTCGAGCCATTGGCGGTGGCGAGCGTCATCTGCTCGAGATCGTGCTTGAGCGATGTTTTGCGATTGAAGTCCTTGATCAGGCGGCGCTTCCACGCCGGCGCCAGATCGAGCGCGGCGACGAAGGCGGAGAACAGCCTGACGTCGCCGATGCGGATCTCCGGTGCGCCGACGCCATATTGCGTGGTCGCTTCGAGCCCGAGCGCCAGCATCTCGGCGTCGGCGGCGGCCTTGTCGTGACGGCCGAAACTCTCGATGCCGGCCTGCAGGAATTCGGCGGGCGCGCTGTGGCGGTGCCGGAACACGACGCCGAGATAGCAGAAGCCCGACGGTTTCCCGGCCTGCGGCGAAGCGAGATAATCGCGCGACACCGGAATGGTGAGATCCGGACGCAGGCACAATTCGCGGCCGTCCGGATCGGTGGTGAGAAACATGCGGCGGCGGATGTCTTCGCCGGAAAGATCGAGAAACGGCTCGGCCGGCTGCAGCACCGGCGGGTCGATGCGCGCATAGCCGGCGCGGACATAGGACGCGACGAGCGCTTGCGCCCGCGTCTCGGTGCCGGTCTCGGTGTCGCTCGACATAGGTTCTCTCACGGCCGGATCGCTTGGCCACGTCAAGCCATGGCATTTTGTGCTGCTGGCGAAAGCCCCTTAGCACGGCAACTGTCGCTATTCGATGAAGATCGGCCGGCGCCGTTAATGCCGCGGCGCCGGCGGCGCCCCGAAGAACGCTTTATTAGCGTAAAAAATCAATGACTTCGTGGCCAAAGCCGAAGCATCGTGGCGGCTTGCACTTACTGCTGCAGTACTTCGATGGTGACGTGCGACAGCGAGCGGAACCGGCGGAGTTTTGACTGATAATAGTCCGGCCCGCGCTGCCGTCTCGTCGCGACGGAAACAATCGCGGCGAGATGTCCTGGCCCGACCCGCCAGACATGAAAGTCGGTCAAGCGGTCGCCATCGATCTCGATGACGGCGCGCATCTGCTCGGTCATGGTTCGGTCCGGATTCATGTCGAGCAGGATCGCGCCGGTGTCGCGGATGAGCGTATAGGCCCAGGCGGCGATCACGAGCGCGCCGACGAGACCGACCGCCGGATCCATCCAGTTCCAGCGGAAGACCAGCGCCACGGTAAGGCCGAGGATCACCAGCAGCGAGACGGCCGCGTCCGCCATGACGTGGACGGCAGCCGCGCGCATATTGTTGTCGCGGTGCGCCGCGTGATGCGCATGCTCATGATCGCGCCCGGGTCCGTCATGGTCATGATCGGAGTCGTGATCGTGCTCATGGCCGTGGCCGTGCTCATGACCATGAGCCTGCCCGTGCTGATGGCCGGCGCCGAGCAGCAACGCGCTGGCGACATTGACGATCAGGCCGAATACCGCGATCGGGATGGCCTCGCGGAAATGAATGGCAACCGGCCAGAAGAACCGCGTGATTGCTTCATAGCCGATCAGGATTGCGATCATGGCGAGGATGATGGCGCTGGTGAAGCCGGCGAGGTCGCCAAGCTTTCCGGTGCCGAAGGAAAACCGCTCGTCGTGGACGTGGTGGCGCGCATAGCGATAGGCGAGCGCCGCAAGCAGGAGCGCGCTGGCATGCGTCGACATATGCAGCCCGTCGGCAACGAGTGCAATCGAGCCGAAGAGCAGGCCGCCGACGATCTCGGCGATCATCATGACCGAGCACAGCGCGATCACCATCCAGGTGCGGCGCTCGTTCCGCTCGTGGCTGGCGCCGAGAAATACATGGGTGTGCCCGCCCGGCGAAGTTTCGGCCATGGCGATGTCTCCGTTGTCCGCAGCCCGGTATTGTATTCAAGAACGCGCGGGACATCGAGCATGCCGCCGCGTGCCGGGTTCGAGCGGGTGAACGAGACCTATTGCCGATTGTCGCTATGCGGCCGGCGGGCGACATGCGATCATCAGTTCGTTGTGGCTCTGTCGGACGATCGCGATCTGCGATGCGGCAATACTGGCAGTCTCAGATCCGCGCCCGCTTCTTTGCTCGGTGGCGCCAATTAGGGTTGGGCAATGTGCCAGGCGCCATTGAGGAAGCCGTCGCCGGTGATGTCGCCCGGCTTTTTGTCGTTCTTCCAAGTATACAGCGGACGGCCTTTGTAAGCCCACTGCTTGCCGCCATCGTTGCGGGTGATGACGCTGTAGTCTCCCATCTGCTTCGCTGCGGCCGCGGCCATCAAGGGCGGCCAATTGCCGGCGCAGGGACCGTTGCAAGCTGACTTGGCGCCGGAATCTTTATCGAAGACATAAAGCGTCATGCCCTTGTCGTTGGTGAGCACTTTGCCTTTGGCGCTGTCGCCGGTCTTGGTCGGCGCCATTTGCGCAAATGCCACGGTGGCAACCGTTGTTGCGGCTATGATGGCCATGATGAATGACGTTCGCATGCGTTTCCTCCTTGGATTGGCTTGAAGGCTGGAGCGGCGTCACTCGAATAACACCGGCCTGCGCGGTCTATTCCGCCGCCGATCGGTCGCCATCGCTGTCGGATCTATGCTAGGGTGAGGTTTGATGAGACGCCTGCGACAATTTGCTCGGATGCCAGCGCGCGGCGGCCTTTTGGCCGTCTACTTGGCTTATTCGCTGACCATCCAGGCGGTGATGGCAAGCGTCAGCTTTGGCATGTTGGCGGGCGCGGCGCCGGACCTGGCGGGCTTCGCCCTTTGCAGCGTTGCGTCGCATCATGCCGCGCCCGCGTCGGGCGACCGGCAGACGCCCGCGCCGCAATGCCCGTTCTGTTTCGTCGCCGCGCAAAGCGCCGGTCATTTCGCCACCGCGGGCGAAGCCCCGGCGTTCCCGGCCTATGCCGGCTTGTTGATTGCCGCGATTTCGCATCCGCTCGGCGAAGGAACATTCGTCCCGCAGTTTCGCCGCAAGGCCGGCGAGCCTCGCGCGCCTCCAGCTCTCTCCGTTTGACGCTCAGAACCGCTCCGCCTTTCGTGGAGCTTTTTGCCCATGCGCTTACGGAGAACATCATGCGCACCTTTTCCAAACTCGCTTTCGCGGCGTTCTTAGTCGGCTTCGCTGGTCCCGCTCTCGCTCAGACTGCCAGCAGCACCTCGATTACCATCGAGCAGCCGTGGTCGAGAGCAACGCCTAACGGCGCCAAGACCGGCGCGGTTTATATGACGATCGACAACAAATCCGGCACCGCCGACAAGCTGACCGGCGCATCCTCGGACGTCGCCGACAAATTGCAAATTCACGAAATGAAGGTCGAAAACGGCGTGATGCAAATGCGCGAGATCTCCGGCGGCCTGCCTATTCCGGCCCATGGATCGGTGATGCTCAAGCCCGGCAGCTACCATGTCATGCTGATCGGCCTGAATAAGCCGCTCACTGCCGGCGAAAGCTTCCCGTTGAAACTCACATTTGCGAAGGCTGGGACTATTTCCGTCACGGTTCCAGTCCAGACCATGGGTGCCACCCAGGACAAAGGCAATATGGGCGGCATGGGCAACAGCAACTCCAGCGGTGGCATGGGCCATATGGAGATGAAATGACGCGGGCACGCCAATGGATGCTGACGGCTCTCGCCGGGTTTCTCGGCTTTGCCGCCGTTGCGCTGTGCGTGGTCTATGCTATGTCGTTCCGCGGCGCCGGCCACGGGGTGGCGGCGGTTGCGCCGATCGGCGGGCCGTTCACGCTCACCGACGACACCGGAGCGACGGTCACCGAGAAGACGCTCGCCGGCAAGGCCTATGCCATGTATTTCGGCTACACCTTCTGCCCGGACGTCTGTCCGACCACGCTGTTCGACTTGTCGCGCTGGATCAAAAAACTTGGGCCCGACGCCGACAAGCTCAACTACGTGTTCGTCACCGTCGATCCGGCGCGGGATACGGTGCAGTCGATGCATGCCTATCTGTCGTCGTTCGACAAGCACATCCGCGGCTACACCGGCACGCCGGCCGAAATCGCGCAGATCGCGAAGGAATATCGTGTATACTACAAGAAAGTCCCGACCGATGACGGCGGCTATACCATGGATCACTCCGCCATCCTCTACCTGATGGGGCCGGACAATAAGTTCGTCACGATCATTGCCTATCAGGAGGCCGATGTTTCGGCGATCGCCAAGCTGAAGAATTTGGCGGCGCTGACGCCGACCTCGTGACGCACTCCTGACTCAGGTCGACGCCGCGTGTGCCTGCGCACTATTTGGCGTCGACCACGATCGGCGCTTCTAGGTCTAGGGGGCGGCCGGACGGAAGCACGGCGCGAACCGCCACCATCCAGTTGCCCGGCTCGGTGAGCGCGATGCCATCGACGATCCAGGCGCCGTCGGAATTCTGCAACGCGGTGCGCGTCGTCTGCTTGCTTCCCGGCGTCGGCGCGGTCAGCGTCAACGTTACCTCGCGAGCGCTAAGCGGGGCAAAATCATCGTCCCAAAGCTGGATCGTGACGCGCGCGGTGCCGACGCGGCCCGGTTCGACGGTGACGTCGGCCATGCCGTTCTCGCCGTGAATGTGCTGGAACGTGGCGTCGGCGGGAATGGCGCCGTAATGCGCGTGCTGACTGGCGTGGCTCGCCGGCGGCAGCGTGCCGAGCATAGCGACGATGCCGATGATGGCGGTGCCGAGAAACGCTTCGATCGCGGCATTGCGGCGCAGGCGGCGACGTGCGCGCTGCGCGGCCGTCATGTCGGCGTCCTGGACGAGATTTGGCGTCAACTGCGACCAATTTATCGCGGCGATCGCGACCATGGCGGCGAATACAAGGAGCTTGATCGACAACAGCCGGCCGTAATCGGTCGTGGTCAAGGCCTCGATGCTGCCGACGAGATACCAGGAATTGACAAGTCCGCTGACGGCGAGCGCGGCGACGCTCGCTATGCCGAGGCCAGAGAACCGTAACGTCGCGATCCGCGCCAGCGGCGCCGCGTCCGCGCGCGCCATCGTCAATAGCAGCACGAGCGGCGCCAAGCCGCCGACCCACGCGGCTGCGGCTAGGAGATGCAGCACATCGGCGGCCGGGTGGAGAACGCCTTCGACCCCTTGGCCGCCGATGGCATGGCCGGTCCAGGCCAGGCCGCAGACATAAGCGGCAGCCAAAATGGCCGTCGCCGCCTGCAGCGGCCGCGATGCTCCTTTAATCGACAGGACGTGAACGAACAGGCCGCCGAGCCCGCAGGCGAGCGCGATGCGCAACAGCCAATCATTGCCGAAGTCGGTCTGCGTCAGCACCGTGCGCAGCACGCCTTCCCCGTAGAGCGCGCCGAGCGGCTGCCCGCTCATCGATTCGGCAACGATGATGAGCCATGGCACCGAGGAGACGAGAGCAACCACGAGGCTGATCCAGGCGATCAAGGCGAGCCGCGCCCGCAGCGCCACCGCGATCCGCGGCTCGGCTGCGGTCCGGCGCAACGCCGGCTCGGCGATGAAGACAACGAAGAACACCACGCCCGCCACCGAAAGCGTGGCGGCGAAATGCAGCGCGCGGACGTAAAACAGCGGATCGCTCAAGGCAGCGCCCGGCGGACTATTGACCGACGTGGAACGTGAAACTGCCCTGCGTCTTATGGGTGTCGACCGAGAGCGCATGCCAATGCACGTGATAGGTTCCGGGCCCCGCAGCCTTCACTCCGACGCGCATGGTGTTGCCGCTGATCTGTGCCTTGCCGGCATCGACGCGGGCCCCCTTCGGCCCGATCACTTCCACAGTGCTAAATGAGGGTTCCAGACTCTGCGTGAACGACAGCGTCACTTCGTGCGGCGCGGCGGCGACGGTCGAGCCGACCAGGGGGCTGGCATGATCGAGGAAGGCGTGTGCTCCCGCGGCCGTCGTCGCCAATGCCAGAACGAGCGCCGATGCCGTTGCGATCCATGTTCGCATGAGACTGATCCTTTGCATGAGATTGCTCCTTAGAAACTGGGTTGACGGGGAGCGGCACCGGTGCCGCCGAGCAGCGGTTGGCCGAAGCTGCTCGGGAACATGTCATCGAGGTAGAAATGCAGCTGGCCGAGCACGCCGACGCCGGTGCCGCTGGCGCGGTTGACCGGAATCTGCGCTTCGAGCCCGACTTGGTAATAGCTGCTCACGTAAATCACGCCGGGATTGACGGTGCCGGTCGTGATCGGACTGTTGCCGTAGTTGTTGGCGACCGGGGTCGAGAATTGCGCTTCGACGATCGGGATCAGGTGATTGATGAAATCGGGCAGTTGATAATCCTTAATCTCCGATTTCAGATACGGCATGCTGTATTGAATCGATCCGCCATAAACCAGCAGCTGGGGAATATAGGCACCTTGCGCCACGTCGTATGAAGAGGTCGGAAACTGATAGCCGATCTGTCCGGTGATAGCGAAGGCGCGCAAGGCTCCGGCGTCGTCGGGCAGGTCGCCGAGCCCTTTGCCGAAATAGAAAGTCGGCGTGATCTGGCTGTAGGGCGTGCCGATGCCGGAATTGCTGGCGCCGGTGCCGCCCCAGTCGAAAATCAAGCCGAGCAGCATCGCCAGCTCGTGCTGATCGTTTTTCATCAGCTGATATTGCAGCGTGGTTTCGAGGTCGGAAAAACCGGCGAGCGTCGGGTTGCCGGGCTGGCGGATTTGCGTCCAGGTGTCGCCGATGGAAATGCCAAGATCCCCGGTGATACGCTTGGATAGTTCTCCGGAAACGTCCCATTCGGTCGCCGGCGGGACGTCGCCGGTCTTCGACCAAGATACTGTCGGCAGCGACAGCTCGTCGGCCACGCACGGGTCGTCGGTGGCGAGCGTTGCAGGAAAGAAGCGGGCGCCGACGAAGCAATGCGCCAGCGCGGATGAGCAGGGCAGGCAGACAAACAGCAGGGCGAACGCGCAAGCGCGCGGGCACCACGATAGGCGAGGCATGAGAGTCTCCATTACGGCGTGGATTTGACAAGGGCCGCCGGCACGGCGGCGATGCGTCACACGGCGTAAGGAGGCGCTCTTGAACGATGGGATTTTGCTGTCCGCGCGCCGGACAGCGCGATGACCGCGAGCGGGGCGAGACGATAAGCGACCGCGACCGGCGCCGGCGCCGCCGCAGCCGGAGGCGGCGGCAGGGCGTCCATCGGCATCAGGCAGCCGACGCAGCAGCAGTCGATGCAGGTGTTGCCGTTGCTACGATCGCTGAGCGGACCGGACTGGCCGTCGGTAGAGTGGTGGCAGATGGCGCCGAACGGGTCGAATGTCCCCTCGGCGGCGGCGCTGGCGGCGCCGAAGCTGGCGACAAAGCTGGAGATCACAACCGCGTAAGCGGCCATGAGCGCCAAGATGCGTCGGCGCAATGTCGATCGACGAAGATGCTTGCGCACCGCCCGAGCCTCGTCCAGAAAAGTACCGAGTCCTATAACACTCTATTCGCAATTAAATTCCCTAGCCAGCGGGAACGTGTTACCGCGGCGTCTACAGACCAGGAAGCGCGCAATGCCATGGGCCGTTACCGACGTGAAGCGTCCATCGACGCCGACGGCGATCTTTCGCGGCGCGCTCGGCCGGTGCCCGCGTTGCGGGGAAGGGCGGCTGCTGCACCACTACCTCAAGATGGTCGATCGCTGCTCGGCATGCGGCGAACCTTACGGGCATTATCGCACCGATGACGCCGCGCCTTGGCTGACGATCCTTGTCGTCGGTCACCTTACGGTGCCGATTATTCTGATCTGCGAGATTGACTTCCATCCGCCGATCGCGCTGGCGCTCGCGATCTATTTGCCGCTAATCGTCGGGCTGACGTTATTTCTGTTGCCGCGGTGCAAGGGGATTGTGGCAGCGATATTGTGGGCGATGAAGGCGGAAGGCTCCGAGACGATTTGAGAACACTGGAAAATTACCGCGGCGCGAGGCCGTGCCGTGCCAGCACCTCGCGTACCGCCTCGACCAGCCGGTCTTCCGGCACGGCGCGCTGAGCCTCCGCCTGTTTTTGCAAATGCTCGTCGCGGCCTTTTTCCAGCTTGGCGAGTTCGGCGCCGACGATCAGGTCCTTGACCGTGACTTCGCCCTTGGCCTTCTCGTCGGAGCCCTGAATGACGACGCAAGGCGCATTGCGGCGGTCGGCATATTTCATCTGCGGCGCGAATTTGCCGGAACCGAGATAAAGCTCGGCGCGAATCCCGGCATCGCGCAGCTTGGCGACCATGGCCTGATAATCGGCGATGCGCTCACGATCGAACACGGTGACGACCACCGGGCCGCGTTCGGTTCTCAGATCGACCTTGCCGAGATATTCGAGCGCGGCAAGGAGCCGCGAGACGCCGATGGAAAACCCGGTCGCCGGCACCGGTTCGCTGCGAAAGCGCGAGACCAGCCCGTCGTAACGCCCGCCGCCGCCGACCGAGCCGAACCGCGGCGAGCCGTCGGCGCCGTCGGTGGCAAAGGTCAAATCCACTTCGAACACCGGGCCGGTATAGTATTCGAGACCGCGCACGACGCTGGACTCGAAGCCGATGCGGTCGGGCCCGTAGCCGCCGGCGCGGACCAACGCGCCGATCTGTTTGAGTTCCTGAATGCCGGCCTTGCCGGTCGAGCTTAATCCAATCGAACGGTCCCAGTCTTCCAGCGTGCTTTCAAGATCGCCACTGCGTTCCTCCAACTGAAATTCGATGTAGTTCAGCACGGTCTCGGTCTGCTTCGCGTTGAGACCGGCGCCCCGGGTGAAGTCGCCGCTGTCATCTTTGCGGCCTTCGCCAAGCAGCGCCGCAACACCTTGCCGGCCCAGCCGATCGTATTTGTCGACCGCGCGCAGCACGGTGAGGCGCCTTCCTGCGTTGGCCTCGCCGCTAAGCCCGAGCGATTCAAGCACGCCATCCAGCACTTTGCGGTTGTTCACTTTGACGACGTAGCTGCCGCGCGGGACGCCGAGCGCCTCCATGGTATCGGCGGCCATCATCAACAGTTCCGCGTCGGCGGCCGGCGACGACGAGCCGACCGTGTCGGCGTCGAACTGCATGAACTGGCGGAAGCGGCCTGGTCCCGGCTTTTCGTTGCGGAACACCTGGCCGACCCGATAGCTGCGGTACGGCTTCGGCAGCGTGTCGAAATTCTCCGCGACGTAGCGGGCGAGCGGCGCGGTCAGATCGTAACGCAGCGACAGCCATTGCTCGTCGTCGTCGAGAAACGAGAACACGCCTTCATTCGGCCGATCCTGGTCGGGCAAGAACTTGCCGAGCGCGTCGGTATATTCGATGGCCGGCGTTTCCACTGCTTCAAAGCCGTAGAGCTCGTACACGGCGCGGATCTTGTCGATCATCTGCCGCGTCGCGGCAATTTCGCCGGGCGTATGATCGGCAAGTCCGCGCGGCAGTCGCGCCTTGAGCTTGTTGGATTTTTCGGATTTGTCGGCCATTGCAGGTCTGCGGAAGCTTCGATCGTGGGCGCGGTGGTAGCAGCCGCGCCCACACGCGGCAAGGCGGAGCCGGGGCGAAGGCCTGCCTGATCAGCCGGTCGCACTACGGGACCCGCGCTTCTCGAGCTACGATTTGCGTCTTATTCGTTGCACGCAAATGGCGTGCGCTCCGTTCCCCGAAGCCTAGGGGGCAATCAGCCGCTCGCGCAGCGCCGCAACCACCGCCTGCGTCCGGTTGCCGGCGTTGAGTTTGCGGCAAGCGGTCCGCACATGCTCGTCGACGGTGCGCTTCGAAATACCGAGAATCATGCCGATTTCCCAGGCAGACTTGCCTTGGGCGACCCATGCCAACACGTCGCGCTCGCGCGTGGTCAGGGGCGCATAACCGTTCGACGCTGGAGCCTGCAACCGGCTGATCCGATCGAAAGCGCAGAGTGCGATCAGATGCACGAGCGGCAGATCGGGCCCGACCGCGTTCGGCAGCGCTCCGGTCATCCAGACGAAGCCCACGGGGCGCTGCGCGTCGGTAACCGGAAACACCAGTCCGTCCGCCAGTCCGAAATCCGTCACGCATTGCACCAACTCAGCCGCACGCGGCTCGCGCTCGGCATCGTAAGGTGCATCCTTCCAGACGAACGGACTGGCCGTATGCCTGCAGAAGCGAATGACCGGATTAACCTCGGCGTATCGCTCCTTGACATAGACGGTGCTCAGTTCCCGAGGCAGGCGGTTCGCCAAGGTGACGGCTTCGCGGGCGTGCTGGGGATCGGGTAGGGCGTTGAAGCAGAAGAATTGGAAGCCGTGGCGCGCGACGACATGCGCCACCGCGTCGATCACGCCATCTATCGTGGTGCGACGATTAAGGCTCTCGATGCCCTCATGGACTTCGCGCACCACATCGCTGCCGAGTCCGCCCATGGGATAAAGCCATGCCTCTCAAGCATACGTTGTTTTGCACATAGTAGCGCTCAGCGGCGCGGCGGAGTGTCTCCTTTTGAACACGTTGGGTTCCCTGCGGCGCAACATAACGGGGTAGCTGCGGCGGGTGTGCCGATCAATTCTCGACAGATCGACCCGCCTGCGGACGGCAGCGCGTTGTGATAGGACCACAAACGTGGAGGCCGGCCTGTCGCCGGGGGACGCAAATGCCGGCCGTTACCAAGCCTGGTCCGAACGATCTCGAATCCTATTGGCTGCCGTTTACCCCGAACCGTGCGTTCAAGCAGGCGCCGCGGCTGTTCGCGCGCGCCAAGGACATGCATTATTTCACGGCCGAAGGCCGTGCCGTGCTCGACGGCACCGCCGGGCTTTGGTGCAGCAATGCCGGGCATTGCCGCGATCCCATCGTCGCGGCGATCCAGCGCCAGGCCGAGGAACTTGATTATTCGCCGGCATTCCAGTTCGCCCATCCTCAGGCGTTCGAACTGGCGAACCGGATCGCGGCGCTGGCGCCCGGCGATCTCAATCGCGTGTTTTTCTGCAATTCCGGCTCGGAGGCTGTCGACACCGCGCTCAAGATCTCGCTGGCCTATCATCAAGTGCGCAGCGAAGGCGCGCGTAGCCGGCTCATCGGCCGCGAGCGCGGCTATCATGGCACGGGCTTTGGCGGCATTTCGGTCGGCGGCATCGTCGCCAACCGCAGATCCTTCGGAACGCTCCTGACGGGCGTCGATCATCTGCCGTCCACCTATAGCCGCGAGCATCAGGCTTTCACGAGGGGCGAGCCGGACTGGGGCGCGCATCTTGCCGATGAACTCGAACGCATCGTCGCGCTGCACGATGCCTCCACCATCGCCGCCGTCATTGTCGAGCCGATGGCGGGCTCGACCGGCGTGCTGCCGCCGCCGAAAGGCTATCTGCAAAAGCTGCGCGCGATCTGCGACCGCCACGGCATCCTGTTGATCTTCGATGAAGTCATCACCGGCTTCGGCCGGCTCGGTTGCGCCTTTGCCGCCGAGCGCTATGGCGTGACGCCAGACATGATCGTGTTCGCCAAGGGCGTCACTTCGGGCGCGGTGCCGATGGCCGGCGTGATCGCGGCTGACCGCATTTATACGGCCTTCATGCGCGGGCCAGAGCACGTCATCGAGCTGTTTCACGGTTACACTTATTCGGCGCATCCGCTCGCCTGCGCCGCGGGCCTTGCCGCGCTCGATCTCTATCGCGACGAAAAATTATTCGAACGAGCCAAGGCGCTGGAAGCGAAGTGGGCCGACGCCGCTATGGCGCTGCAAGGCCTGCCGGGCGTGCTCGATATCCGCACCGTGGGCCTCACCGCGGGTATCGATCTCGCCGCGCGAGCGGGCAGCCCGGGCTTGCGCGTTTATGAAGCGATGAAGCTCGCTTTCGCCGAGGGGAACCTTTTGATCCGGGTTACCGGCGACACCATCGCCCTGTCGCCGCCGCTGATCGTGAGCGAGGCGCAGATCGACGAGATGTTCGACAAGGTAACGCGCGTGATTAACGCGGTTGATTGATCTGGATCACGCAAGAAGCGCTTTCTTTTGCAACTTGTTTCGATCTCGTAACCCATCCTTTGCCTGCAATGCTGACAATGTCTCCGGCAATACTGCCGCAGGCTGCCAATCGCAGGGCTTGGATCGTCAGATATGCCGATGAGTGAGTCGCTTATCGCCGAATTGGACGACGCCATAAAGAGCGGCTCCAAAGACAAACGCGTCGATACGCTAAGACGCATTACCGATCTTTTCGTTGCCGGTGCCGATCGCTTCAACGATCATCAGATCGAGGTGTTCGATAGCGTCCTCGGACGGCTGATCGAGAGAATCGAGGCAAGAGCGTTGGTGGAACTCAGCCAACGGCTGGCGCCTGTCGGCAACGCGCCGCTCGAGGTCGTGCGCCGCCTCGCCGGGGACGACGATATTGCGGTGGCGGAACCGGTTCTCTCGCAGTCAACCCGGCTGAGCGACGCGGATCTTATCGACATCGCAAATACCAAGACGCAGGCGCATCTGCTGGCAATCTCGCTCGCGCGCGCATTGCCGCACCGGTCACGGATGTTCTGCTGCGGCGCGGTGACGATCGCGTGCTTCACAAGCTTGCGGAGAACCCGGACGCCAGGTTTTCCGATGATGGCTTTGCCGCGCTTGTGAAACACGCGGAAAAAGACGAAGGATTAGCCGAAAAGGTCGGACTTCGGTTCGATATTCCATTGCGTCTGTTTCGAGAACTCCTGCTGCGCGCCACCGAAGCGGTGCGATCGCGTCTTCTCGCTGCGACGGGGCCGAACAGCCGCGGCCATATTCAAAGCATTCTCACCGCCATATCGGAAGACGCCGACCGCGACGCCCGAAAATTGCACGATCGCGACTACCTGCAGGCGCGCGATCGCGTGCTGGCGATGCAAACCGCGGGAAAACTCAACAATGCGTCGTTTTTCGAATTTGCGAAATCCGGCTGTTATGCGGAAATCGTCGCGGCGCTGTCGCTGCTGAGCGGGGCGCCTTTGCCGCTCATGGAAAGGCTGTTGCAGAGCGAGCATGTCGAGGCGTTTCTCGTCCCTTGCAGGGCTTCGGATTTGGAATGGCCGACGACGCGTCTCATCCTGACCTGCCGAACCGTCGGCCGCAGGACGACCGCCAAGGATCTCGACCAAGCGCAAAACGATTATCTGAAGCTTTCGACGAATATTGCCCAGCGTATTCTTCGCTTTTGGCAAGTCCGGCAGACGGCGTCGCACGACGCCAAGTCGGCGGCTTAAACGTCAACCGCTTAAGAGCGATCCGCTTGAGTCCGTTTTTGCTCGACTGCTGCGGCAAGGCCGATCAGCAAACCATCCGCCATTGCAGGCAAATGGCGGGATGCGTCGGGGTTCCCCGACCGAATTTGACGCAGACTTTATGACAGCGGATGCCGGTTGGGGCGGTCGGAACCGCGCGCAGATATTCCGCTACGGCCGTCGAGGAGCTCGCGGCACTTTTCGCGTTTGGTGTCGCCGCAAACGCGGCCAAAGTCGATACGGCCAACATTGCGCCGACGAACCGCAACATTCTAATCATGATCTGACCTCCCGGTTGCGCAGCCCACCGCGCACGGCGCGACGGCGTGCTTTTCATGGCTGCGGTCGCAATATCGCCCAGCCGACATGGACACTGCCATCGCCGCGGTGCATCGGCAGCTCGAATGGCGCGCCGATTTCCGCGCCGGGTGCGATCGCGGCCAACGGCGCCGGCAGCACTTTAGGATCGTTTTGCGTCCATACCACGACCGCGCCTTTTTTGCGCAGATCGCCGGGATCGATCCACGGCGCGCGAGCCGGCTCGCCGTCGATCAGCACCTGCGGCTGGTCCGGCGAATAATGGGCGAGATTGCCACCGTCCCACATCGAGCCGATCACATAGCGCAGGGGTTTTCCGGTCGCGGCGTGGAAGCGCTGCGTCAAGGTCGCGCCGAGTGCGTCACCGGGAAAAAATTCGGCACGATAGCGGTGATCGATCAGCGGCAGCGCCGTGTAGTTGACGACAAACGCCAGGATCAGGAGCGCGGCCACGGCGCCCCAGGCGGCGACGACGCGCCCGATGCGATCGCGGTCGAGCAGGGGGCGAACCGTCATCACGATCCACAGTCCGACAAAAAGCCACAGCGGATAGCCCCACATGGCAACCGCGCCGCGCCCGCTTGCCGCAGCCAATGCGATCGTCGCCGCGCCGGGCCCGAAGGCTAACAGCGTCACGATGCGGCGGTCGAAAGCGTCGGCGGCGATCTCGCCGCGGGCTTTCTGCGGCGGCCAGAGCAGCGCGGCGGCGATAAACAGCGACGGCAGCAGGAAAAAGAGCTGGCTGGCGGCGAAGACCGTCGGATGCAAAACGTGATCGAACCAGCCGCGCACCGGCGCGGCGCGATGCTCGGCATAGGCGAAGGGGAGAAAATCGTGCTGGAACAGCCAGATGATGTGCGGCAGCGCGATCAGAAACGCCAGGCCAAGGGCCAGCCATGGTCCCGGCGTGGCCAAGGCGCGCCGCGCCTGCCGGTCGAAGATCAGGAACAGCGCGTAGGGCGCTGCCAGCATGACGACGAAATATTTCGCCCATAAAGCGCCGCCGAAGGCGACGCCGAGGAGCGCCCAATGGCCGCGACGCCCGCGCTTGAGCGCGGCATGGAACGCGTAGCCGGCGAGCGCCCAGAACGGCAATTGGATGACGTCGTGATTGAATTTCACCG
>Ga0335081_10003149_pt1 | contig 25928 bp, 28 predicted proteins | sample Lox_Sample_35_FD_206713 | JGI IMG/M metagenome (GOLD analysis project Ga0335081, IMG submission 206713) | Soil microbial communities from Loxahatchee National Wildlife Refuge, Florida, United States - Lox_Sample_3.5 | ecosystem: Environmental > Terrestrial > Soil > Wetlands | place: USA...
CGGATGCGCTCCCATTGCTCGTTGCTGAGCCGAATCATCCAACATTTATAGCTGATCGTGACCCGTCAGCAATTTTGAGATAGGTTCTAGTCAGGAATCAGGAACCGGGAAAAAGTCACACTTCTTGATCCTGATTCCCGATCCCTGATGCCTGACTATTGGTTTCTGGAGTGCTCCCGCGCCGACACGATGGCGAGCCAGAGATAGACGCCGAGCAGCGTCACCTCCAAAAAGACGACGAAAGCGCTGCCTCCGAAGACACTGGGAAAGAACACTTCGACCACCGCCATCGACACGACGGACGACAGCCACACCACCGCACCCCAGGCAGCCGCGAGCCATAGTCCGACAGCCGCGACCAGATCGATCACGGCGAAAAATACCGTCGCCGACCGCCAGGCCATGGGGTGCGCCAGAAAACCGCCGGCGGCCGGCGCGCCGATGCCGCAAACCTGCGCCCAGTGGTAGAGGCCCTTGAACATCGAGACGATAGCCATCAAGCGCAGGAACAGCACCAGATATTCGGTCCACGATCCGGACTTGCCCAAGCCGCGGGCCACGCGGACGGGCTCCAGCATGTCGCTCGGCCGAGTCGGTCGCTTTTGCGATTGTTCGCTCATCCAGCCTGGACCGATAGAGAGGGCCCGAACGCTCGTCAACGCGGCTAATAAAGCATTTATCTGACCGCATTACGGCCAGTGGCGGGGCGGAAGCGGAGGGAGTAAAAGGGAACAAGGCAAAAGGAGTCCGTTCATGGCGATCAAATTCGGCCGCCCGCTGGAAAGAAGCCGGCTTGCGCCGGTCGAGGCGGAAAAGCCGGCCAAGCGGCTTGATCTCGCCATCCGGCCGCGCCGCAACCGCCGCGCCGAATGGACTAGGCGCCTGGTGCGCGAGCACGTGCTCACCACCGACGACCTGATCTGGCCCCTGTTCGTGGTCGACGGCACCAAGGTGCGCGCGCCGGTCGACTCCATGCCCGACGTCGAGCGCCTTTCGGTCGACGAGGCGGTACGGGCGGCGGAACGCGCCGCAAAGCTGACGATCCCGTGTCTTGCGCTCTTTCCCTACACCGATCCGTCGCGGCGCGACGACCAAGGTTCCGAGGCGCTCAATCCCGACAATCTGGTCTGCCGCGCCATCCGCGCCATCAAGAAGGAGGTGCCGGAGATCGGCGTTCTGTGCGACGTGGCGCTCGATCCGTACACCAGCCACGGCCACGACGGGCTGATGGACGACGGCGTCATTCTCAACGACGAGACCGTGAGCGTGCTGGTGCGCCAGGCCCTGGTCGAAGCCGAGGCCGGCTGCGACATCATCGCGCCCTCCGACATGATGGACGGCCGGGTCGGCGCCATCCGCGCAGGCCTCGATGCCGCGGGCTTCCACGACGTCCAGATCATGGCCTATGCCGCAAAATATGCCTCGGCCTTCTACGGTCCGTTCCGCGATGCCGTAGGCTCCAACGCCACGCTCATTGGCGACAAGCGCACTTATCAGATGGATCCGGCAAATACCGACGAGGCTTTACGCGAGGTCGAGCTCGACATCGCCGAGGGCGCCGACATGGTCATGGTCAAGCCGGGGCTGCCCTATCTCGACATTCTGCAGCGCGTGAAGGAAACCTTCGGCATGCCGACCTTCGCTTACCAAGTGTCGGGCGAATATGCGATGATCATGGCGGCTGCAGCGAACGGCTGGCTCGACGGCGACAAGGCAATGACCGAAAGTCTGATCGCGTTCAAGCGCGCCGGCGCCGACGGCGTGCTGACTTACTTTGCCGCGCGGGTCGCGGAGAAGCTGAAGAAAGGCGTGATCTAGCTGCCGCCCGGGACGCCGGGACAAGGACGGGTGCTATGCGTGAATACGACGACGACAATATCCAGCACTACGCGCCGGTATTGCGCCGGATTATCATCCTGATCGCGGTGATCGTCGCGGTTCCGGTGGTGCTGTGGACCATCACCGCGTTTATGCGCACCTATATCGCGCAACCCGTCATACCGTCGCCGAAGCCGCTCGCCGTGACCGAAGCGGCGCCGCCGATGCCGGTCGCTGATACGTCCGCGAACAGCAATGCCGCGCCGGCCACGACTGGGGCGTCCACGTCCTCGCCGCCGACCGCGGTCGCCGAGGCGCGCGCCATGGCAATGGCAGCGCGCAGCGCCGACCTCAGCGCCAAGCGCGATCAACTCGCCAACCCGTCTGGCACTGCGCCGGCGGCCGACACGGCGACCACGGCGTCGGTCCAGCCGACAGCGCCTGTGCCGGCTGCCGCAACGGCCGCGAGCGCACCCATTGCCGTTGCGGCAAGGCCCCAAGCCGCGTCCGACGTTTTTCCCAATCCGCCTGCGGCGTTCGCCGCTCCGCAACAGCAGGCGCAAATGCCGGCTGCTCCGGCAGCCCCGGCCGCCGATGCCCCGACCGCCGACGAGGCGCTGCCGCCGCCTGACCCGATCACGGGGCCAGTGCCGATGCCGCGGCATCGTCCGGGCGGGTTCGCTCTGGCGGAAACCGGCGTCGTGCCCTTGCCGCGGGCTCGGCCGACCGAAGCGCCCGAGCCGGAAAAGACAACGACCGATACGCCAAACGTCTACGATCCAGGCCTCGGCGCGCGCTAGACTTTCGTTCATTCCAGCACGGCGCCGCTGGCGAGCCGCACCGGGCGGTAACCCTCGTCGGCGAGCAAGCGAAAAATCTCCTCGGCATGGGCGCTGTCGCGCGCCTCCATGGTGACGTCGAGCTTGGCGCCCTTGGCCGGCACGTCGAGGAACAGCCGGTGATGGTGGACGGCAAGAATATTGGCGCCGAACTCGCCGAGCCGGCTTGCGATCTGCCCGAGGATTCCCGGCCGGTCGGGAATGGTCAGGCGGAATGAGACGATGCGATCGGCGCGCTCCAATTCGCGCACCATGACGGAGGCGAGAATCCGCGGATCGATATTGCCGCCGCACAGGATCAACCCGACCTTGCGGCCGGCAAAACGCTGCGGCGCCGCGAGCATCGCGGCGAGCCCAGCGGCGCCGGCGCCTTCGGCCATGGCTTTCTGCAACGTCAGGAAGGCGTTGACTGCGCCCTCGATCTGCGGCTCGTCGACCAGGACGATGTCGCTCACCAAGTCGCGCACGATCGGCAGCGTCAGCGTACCGACATTCTTCACCGCAATGCCTTCGGCCAAGGTCGCGCCGCCGCACGGCAGGTTGCCGTTATGGATCGCGTTCCACATCGACGGATAAGCGGCGCATTCGACGCCGACGATCGCGATCTCCGGTCGCTTGGCGCGCGCGGCGATGGCGTTGCCGGCAATCAGCCCGCCGCCGCCGATCGGGATCACCAGGGTGTCGAGGTCGGGCGCGTCCTCCAGCATTTCGAGCGCGATGGTGCCCTGCCCGGCGATGATGTGCGGATCGTCGTACGGATGCACCCAGACGAGATCGCGATCGGCGGCGATCGCTTCGGCTCGCGTCTGCGCCTCGGTCAACGTCTCGCCGTGGAGCACGACGGTGGCGCCGTGGGCTTCGGTCGCTTTGACTTTCACGAACGGCGTAGTCTCCGGCATGACGATGGTCGCCGGTATGCCGAGCCGTCGCGCGTGATAGGCCACCGCCTGGGCGTGATTGCCGGCCGACATGGCAATGACGCCGCGGCGGCGCTCGGCGGCGTCAAGCGCCGTGAGCTTGACGCAGGCGCCGCGCTCCTTGAACGAGTTGGTGACCTGCAAATTCTCGTATTTGACGAAAACCTCGGCGCCGGTGAGCGCCGACAGTGGCGGCGCGGGCAAGAGCGGCGTGCGCAGGACGTGGCCGGCAACGGTGCGGCGGGCAGCCTCGATGTCGGCAAGCGTCACCATCCTGGAAAAGCCCCCTTGCATCGGCGGTCGCGTTCCCCCATCTGCGGGGGGCGGCGTTTCAAGCTTGAGGGTCCATCATGACCGATTTTGGCCCGTCGCGGATCGGCTCCTCGTTCGACCTCAAGCCCCATGCCTACGATCCAGCGGCCAATCCGGAGCTGTTCGAAGGCGTGCTGGCGCGGCGCCTGGTCGCGTTCTTCATCGACCTCGTCATCATCGCCATCCCGCTGATCCTGGCCTCGATCTTCATCCTGCTGTTCGGCCTGGTCACCTTCGGGCTGGGTTGGCTCTTGTTCTGGCTGTTGTCGCCGGCCTCGGTGATCTGGGCGCTGGCCTATTATGGAACGACCATGGGCAGCGCGGCCTCGGCGACCATCGGCATGCGCGCCATGGAGCTGGAAATCCGCACTTGGTACGGCGCGCCGGCTTATTTTCTGCTCGGCGCCGTGCATGCCGTCGTCTACTGGGTCAGCGTCAGCTTCCTGACGCCGTTCATCGTGCTGGTCGGCCTGTTCAACGCCCGCAGGCGCCTGCTGCACGACATGGCCGTGGGCACCGTCGTCATCAACAATCCGGCCCGTGCTGAGGCGCTGCGCGAGCGAATGCGGCGCTGAGGCGCCGATTTCGCCTTTGACGGGCGGGCGTCGGCGCGCGATGCTGGCGGCTGGCCGGAATCGTCGGGCCGGCCGCGAAAGCAACGCATAAAAACCGCCTCGTGACCCAGCATTCGCGCGACACGCCGCAGTTCTACCTGACCGCGCCTTCGCCCTGCCCCTATCTCGGCGGCAAGGAGGAGCGGAAGGTGTTTACGCACCTGGTCGGCGAGCGCGCCGGCGAGCTCAACAACATCCTTACCCATGGCGGCTTCCGCCGCAGCCAATCGATCGCCTACCGCCCGGCCTGCGAGGGCTGCCGCGCCTGTGTGTCGGTGCGGGTGATCGCCGACGATTTCCGCCCCACCCGCGGCATGCGCCGGATCGTCAAGCGCAATGACGATATCTTCAGCGACATGCGGGTCGCCATCCCGACCTCGGAGCAATATTCCGTATTCCGCGCCTATCTCGACTCGCGCCATCGCGACGGCGGCATGGCCGACATGACCGTGCTCGACTACGCCATGATGGTCGAGGACAGCCACATCGAGACCCGCATCGTCGAATACCGCCGCCACGCCTCTGACGCGACCGCGAGCGGGCGTGCCGCAGGCGATCTGGTCGCCGTGGCGCTGACCGACGTGCTCGGCGACGGCCTCTCCATGGTCTATTCGTTCTTCGAGCCCGACGAGGCCGTGCGCTCGCTCGGCACGCTGATGGTGCTCGACCATATCGAGCGCGCGCGGCGCATGGGCTTGGCCTACGTCTATCTCGGCTACTGGGTGCGCGGGTCGCGCAAGATGGACTACAAGAGCCGCTTCCTGCCGCAGGAGCGGCTGACGCCGGACGGCTGGGCGCGGGTGGAGTGAACTTGCGAGCCGCACGGACTGCTACGATTTAGTGTCAGCAGAAACATGCGGCGCGGGAGTCTTCGTCCCGCGCCGCAATATTCGGTGCGCGACCAACAGCCCTCAATTGGGCGACGGCACGACCTGGATCCGCGCCATCATGCCTCCATCCTCATGTTCGAGGATGTGGCAGTGATAGACGAATTCGCCGAGCTGGGTGAAAGGTATGTCGAACACTTCGGCGGTCGAGTGACACAGGCCGTCGCGCCATTGCTTGATGGTGCAGACGCCATTTTGCTTATTGGCCACGAGATCCTGAATTTTGGCGTTCGGCACCGCGACGCCCAGCGGGAAGTTGTCCTGCACCACGCCGCCGTTGCCGCCGGTCATGGTGAAACGCGCTTGATGCAGATGGAAATTATGATTTTCCGTCGACAGTTGGATCAGCTCCCAGGTCTCGCGCACCGGCGTCTGGCCGGGCCCGAGCGGCAGGCAGACCGTGGTGTGGGAGGGGTCGAATTGCTCCAGCTGGTTCGGCCCCGGCTTTTGTGAACCCGGGACCACATGACCGTTGGCGTCCACTTCCTCGTAGCCGAGCGCGAACGTGTTGTTGACGGTCACGTCGGAGAACCCGAAGAAGATGCGCCGGTGATGACCCGCGGGCAGCGGCGTGCAGCCCGATGGCGGCGACGTTGCGCTCGCGCCCGGAACGCGGGCGGCGAACATGCCGCTTGGCTGAGCAAGCCCGGCCGCGTCCGTCGGGCCGCTCACGACCACCTGGTTGCTGGTGTATTTTGGCGGCCCCGATTGCTGGAACAGCACCTTGGCCAAATCGACCGCCGGCCAGCTATCGCCGCTTCCCATCGTGAGGCCGACCATCTTGAACGTGGCCGACGCATTGTGCGGCGGCGGCGTGATGTGGCCTTGGTCGTTGCGGTATGTCACCCAGAACTCGGTGCGCGAGCTCGGCATCATGACGATTTCGTTGACGCAGACCGGAACCGTCGAGCCGATCACCTGCGCGTCCGGGCACGGCACGATTTTGAACCGGCCGCCAGCCATCTGCACCATGGTGTTCGGCGGCGTGTCCTGCGGCAGATGAACCGCGACGCCGTCGATGGCGATCAGCTGCACCGTCATCGGCTTCTGCGAGGCGTCGTTGACCAGCTGAAGATCCCAGCTCAAGCTGCCGGCACCGGTCGCGACGCGCCAAACCTCGCCGTCCGATGCGGTGATCGGGACGGTCGGAAACTGCTGGCCGTTGACGGTCATGTACCACTTGCCGCCGGTGTAGTTGCTGCCGCCATCGGCGCTGTTGTCCTGGCCCGGGCACGATCCCTGGCGGTTCTCGCCAGTCGCCGGGAACTGGGCGCAGAAGTCGGGATCTTCCTGATTGAGGACCTCGCCGTTGACTACCGGCTGTGGGCCGGAGTCGAAGATAACGGTGCCGCCGGCGAGCACCTGGGTTTCCTTGAGCATCAGATGCCTGACGTTGGCATCAGGCCATGGGGTGCTCACCGCATCGCCGCGCACGTTGTCGCCGACGCTGCCGATGGTGATTATTCCCGACATGCCCTCGACCACCTGATTGAGCACGATGCCGTGGACGTGCGGGTGGAACCAGAACAGGCCGGACGGATGATTGGCCGGTATGGTGATCTTGTAGTCGACCGTGTCCATCACGATCGGGCCGTGCTGGTGGGTGGTCTGCGGCACGGGGATGCCGTTGGCCGAATTGAAGATGGTGACGAAGATGTAGTCGCCGAAGGTCGGATCGCCGAGCGTTGCCGCCCGCGCCGGCGTCAACAGCCCGTGCGTATGAAGGTTGCTCGGATTGAGATAGAGATTGGCCTCGCCCGGATCGGTCACGTGCCGCAATTTCAGCGGGTCGAGCTTGGGCAAACGGTTGACATAGCGAATCTTCAGCGTGTCGCCCGCCTGCAGCGCCAAGCGCACGCCGCCATAGGGCGACACTGTCGTGCTGTTCAACGGGCAGTTCAGGCCTGAAGGCGGCCGCGGACAAATCTGATAGACCCAGCCGACGGGATGAATGACCGCGCTGCTGTTCGGCGGCGTGTATGCGATGCCGGCGATTGGCTGCGGCATCGCCACCATCATGATATCGAGGACGCCGTTTTGGCTGGCGAGAACCGGCGGATCGGCGAGCGTCGCCGCCGTGACCGATCCCGCGCCGCCCGCAAGACCCCAGACGGCGATAATTCCCGCTGCGCTCAACCGACGAAGTGTCGAGACGTGATCATCGGCGTGTCCGCTATCCATCGCTTCCTCCCCGATTTCTGGTGTATTTTCGGGAACGACACCCGGACGTTGCCGATTGCCATCCGTGCCAGATACAACTACCATACAACTAGAGGTCTATGGCGACAAGAATTTGAAGGGTGGGACCGCTTTTTGCGCTGCTGCCATGCGGAGCGCGCAGGAAATGGTCATGATCCCAATCATAAAGCCGTGTATGGGCAATATGTTGCGGCCGATTTCTGCGGAGCGATGGCATGTGGTGGACCGTCGGATGGCTCTGCGCCGTGGTCGGGATGAGCTGCAACCCGGTACCCGATGTCGTTGTCATACAGACGGCCTACGACCATGAAGAGGCCTCCGGCAGCACGCTGCACGACAAGAATTTGCAAGTCCTCAAAGCGCGATGTCATGGCGCCGACGGCGCCAAATTTCTCTGCGAGGTGATGTTCATTTCCAAAGGCGATCCGGCGGAGCGGCTGTATTTCGACATCGTCGCCGTCACCCGGACCGACGATGGCTGGCAGCTCAAGAGCGGTCTGTGCAAGCGCTGAACGGCGCCCTCACGTAGTGCCGCGTCGCGTCTTCTACGAGCCGACGCCTCAACCGAGCTTGATATTGGCGTCGCGCACCACCCTGCTCCACAGCGTCATCTGGTCCTCGACGTAAGCGCGGAATTCTTCCGGCGTGTTTGGGCGCGTTTCGATGTTGAGTTCGGCAAAGCGCCCACTCACTTGTGGCGAGCGCGCCGCCGCGTTGAGGCCGAGGTTGAGCTTGTGCACGATTGCTGCCGGCGTGCCATGAGGCACGAACACGCCGTTCCATTCGAACGCTTCGAAGCCCGGCAACGCGTCCGATACCGGCGGAATATCCGGCAGGCTGGCAAGCCGGCCCTTGCCGGTATGGGCGATGGCCTTGACCTTGCCGCCCTTGATCAGCCCGACCGCCGCCGAGCCATTGGCGAAGAAAAACTTCACCTGGCCGGCCATGACGTCGGTCAGCGCCAGGCCGCCGCCGCGATACGGCACGTGATTGATCTTGATGCCGGTCACGTGGCGGAATAGTTCAAGGCAGAGGTGCTGCAACGTGCCATTGCCGGACGACGCCATGTCGATGCCGTCAGGCGAGGCTTTGGCGAGCGCGATGACCTCGGCGACGGTGTTGGCCGGCACCGACGGCGTGACCACCAGGATGTTCGGCACCAGCGACACCAGAAAAACCGGCTCGAAATCCTTGCGGTAATCGAACGGCAAGTCCGGATAGAGCGAGCCGTTGACCGAGAACGCGGTGCCGTCGTGCAGGAGGGTGTAGCCGTCGGGATCGGCCTTGGCGACAATCGCCTCGCCGATGGTGCCGCCGGCACCGCCGCGATTTTCGACGGCGAACTGCTGGCCGAAATCCTCACTCAGCCGGGCGTAGATGATGCGCGCCGTGGTGTCGGCACCGCCCGCCGGCGGATAGGGCACCATGACCCGCACCGGGCGGGTCGGCCACGCAGCCTGCGCGCGCGCCGTGCCGGCAAGCGGGGCCGCCGCCATGGCGGCCAACATCGAGCGGCGTGTGATAGCAATTCCCGGCATCCTTCGCTCCGTCACCTTCAAAACGGCGATCCGAGCCGAAATATACGCTATTTCTTAGCGTGCCACGCACGTATAGCCGATGCACTTCGCTCGGCCCAGAAGTCGTCGATGGCGATTGTGCGACTGAGCGGCATACGACATTCGGGCGCCGCCAACAGTTCGCGGGTTGAGGTTGGACTCTGAACTGTTCTTCTCTTCACGCAACGGATTTTGCGGCGTCGCGGCGGCTTGGAAACGCTTGCGGATGTCGGCGGCGAGCGTGTCGTTGGATTGCGGATGCAGGCGCTCGCGGTCGGTGCGCGACACGACGAACGGCACCACGGCGTCGCCGTGCGCCTGAGCGACGCTGTCGACCGCAGTGGCCGCGATCTGCGGGATCGGCCTGATCCAAATCACCCGCGCCGACCCAGCGCGGGCTCGCAACGCTTGCATGCGGCCGAGCAGGCCTGGCGTGAGGTAGTCGTTGCTGCCGGCCGAGACGACGATCACTTCGGCATTGCTCGGAACGAGCGCGACGATCGCCGCGGTGCCGATGCCGAGCCGTCCGCTGAACCGACATTCGCGAAGGAAGGGTCGCAGATCTTCAGCGATCGAATCGCCGATCAGGGCGCATGACGCGGACGCCGGCGTTGTCGATGGGAGGAGCAGGAGGGCGAGTATCGTTGCAATAAGGTTGCGACGCACGATCCGAACCTTGAACAATTTCCGCAGCGCGCACCGCTGCCTATCCGCAATGTGTTGAAACCAACTTTAAATGAATTCCACCCGCAGGAGGACCGCTAGGATTCGCCTGCGCCCTTGCCGTTGTCCTTGCCGTTCTCGACACGGCGGCCAAATTTCAGGTTAGTGAGGAAGCGTTCCGGCTTGACCCTGCCGGCGTCACCGCGGTTGCCGCGCCAGGGCGCGAGCTCCTTGATGGTCTGGTTGAAGCTGCGGCCAGCGGAATCGATCCAGGTCAAACCGTCGCCCGCCTTGAACGTGGTGACGTCGGATAAGCCGCCGTCCTTGTGGCGTTGCAGGCGCACGCCGCGGCCGCGGTTCATCTCCGGCACCTGCTCGACCGGAATGATGACCATCTTGCGGTTCTCGCCGATGGCGGCGGCGAGATCACCCTCGACCGGCGCGATGGCGCGCGCCTCGTCGGGCGGCTTGACGTTGAGTACCTGCTTGCCTTTGCGCGTGTTGCCCAGACATTCGTCCTCGGGCGCGACAAAGCCGCGGCCCGACTTGGCCGCCAAGAGAAGCTTCCGTCCGCCCTGATAGCGGAACACCGAGACGATGTCGGCGTTCTGTTCGATCTCGCAGAACAGCCGGATCGGCTCGCCATGGCCGCGGCCGCCCGGCAGCTTCGCCGCCTCGATGGTGTAGCAGCGGCCGTTGGTGGCGAAAGCGAGAATCTTCGACGTGGTCTCGGCAAAGAACGCGAGCTTGAAGCCGTCGTGGGCCTTAAACGCGAGACTGGACAGATCGGCGACCTGGCCGCGCAGCGCCCTGATCCAGCCCTTCTCCGAAACGACGACGGTGATCGGCTCGCGCTCGACCAGCGCTTCCTCGATCGCCGCTTCGTCGTGCTCGGGCGCCACCGCAAAGTTGGTGCGGCGCTTGCCGAGCGGCGTTTTCGGCCCGAAGGTGTTGCGGACTTCCTTGATCTGCTCGGAGATCGCCTTCCACTGCTTGGTCTCGGAGCGCACCAGCTCTTCGAGCGACTTCTTCTCGGCGCGCAAATCTTTGTCTTCGCGCCTGATTTCCATCTCCTCGAGCTTGCGCAGATTGCGCAACCGCATATTGAGGATGGCGTCGGCCTGCACCTCGGAGAGCTTGAAGGTCTTCATCAGCACCGGCTTCGGCTCATCCTCGTTGCGGATGATCTTGATGACCTTGTCGAGGTTGAGATAGGCGATGAGATAACCGCCCAGCACTTCGAGGCGATTCTCGATTTGCCGGAGCCGGTAGCGCGATCGGCGCAGCAGCACCTCGCGGCGGTGCGCCAGCCACTCGCTCAAAGCTTCGGCGAGGCCAACGACCTTCGGAATGCGGCCGCGAACGAGCACGTTCATGTTGAGCGGCACGCGGCTTTCGAGCTCGGTGAGCTTGAACAGGCTCTCCATCAGGAGCGCCGGATCGACCGCGCGCGAGCGCGGCTCGAACACGATGCGGACGTCCTCGGCCGACTCGTCGCGCATGTCGGCAAGGAGCGGCAGCTTCTTCTCGTTGATCAGCTCGGCGATGCGCTCGATCAGCCGCGCCTTCGGCACCTGCCAGGGAATCTCGGTGACCACGACCAGATAGGTGCCGCGGCCGGTATCTTCGGTCTTCCAGCGCGCGCGGACGCGGAATGAGCCGCGCCCGGTGGCGTAGGCCTCGGCGATGGTCTCGGGCGGATCGACGACCACGCCGCCGGTCGGAAAATCCGGGCCGGGCACGTATTTCAGAAGCGTCTTGGTGCGCGCCTTCGGCTGCTCGATGAGATAAAGCGCCGCGTCGCACAGCTCGGCCATGTTGTGCGGCGGGATCGAGGTCGCCATGCCGACCGCGATGCCTTGCGCGCCGTTGGCGAGCAGATTAGGGATCGCCGCCGGCAGCACTACCGGCTCTTCCTCGCTGCCGTCGTAGGTCGGCCGGAAGTCGACGGCATCCTCGTCGATGCCGTCGAGCAGAAGCCGCGCGACTTCCGTCAGCCGCGCCTCGGTGTAGCGCATGGCGGCGGGGTTATCGCCGTCGATATTGCCGAAATTGCCCTGGCCGTCGACGAGCGGATAGCGCTGGGCGAAATCCTGCGCGAGGCGCACCAGCGCGTCATAGACCGCCTGATCGCCGTGCGGATGGAACTTGCCGATCACGTCGCCGACGACGCGCGCGCATTTCTTGAATCCGGCGCCCGGATCGAGCCGCAGCTGCCGCATGGCGTGCAGGAGCCGGCGGTGGACGGGCTTGAGCCCGTCGCGCGCGTCCGGCAGCGCGCGGTGCATGATGGTGGAGAGCGCGTAGGCGAGATAGCGCTCCTCGAGCGCTTCGCGGAGCGCAACCTCCTGCACGCCCTCGGGATCCGAGGGAATCACTTTCTTGTTCATAATGGCACAGCGCTAGCGCGGTTACCGACCGCGAACAAGGGAGCAATATGGGCCTGATATGGGGCTTTTCGCGCCGAATTAAGCCCGCAGTTTGACGGCAGCGCCAGATAAAAGTAAGGCGCAACCGGCGTCTGTGCTTTCGCAAGTTCTTCCTTGGTCGACAGGAGGCGGCACTATGCGCGCAATCTTGACGGTGTTGCTGGCGGCAGCCGCGATCGGGCTTGGCACGGTGCCGGTCTCGGCGCAGCAGCCCTTCTATGGCTACGGTGGCTACACATCCGGCTGGGGCTGGACTTACGGCTTCAATTATCTGCCGGCCTGCCCGCTCAGCTATCACTACACCTGCTGGATCGATCCTTATGGCTACAAGCACTGCGGCTGCATCGTGAACGGCCAGTGGTGAGGCACGCGGGGCTTACGCTGAACGGACTTCGGCGGCGGCAAACGCGCGCGCAATCGCGTTGACGAAATGCGTGCGCGCTTCGGGTAAAGCAAGGCCGCGCGGTGCAAAGGCGTGGCGGTCGAGAAAATATCCGGTGAGTGCGAAGGCATCGGCGAGCTCGGCGGCTGTCGCATGCGCCGCGTCATCGCGCAGGAACGCCGGCAGCGTCAGCAATTTGTCGTGGTATGCTTTGCCTGCGGCCCGCGACACGGCGCGGCCCGAACGCGGCGACACATAGACCAGCTCGTCCGTCGTGCCGCTCGCCGCGCACGCAGAAAGATCGAGGCCGAAGCCAAGCTCGGCAAGGAAATCGAGCTCGAAGCGGGCGATCAGCGGCGCGACGACCAGCGGATCGTCGAGGCGATCGAGAATATCCTGCAGCGCGCCGTAGATCCCCGTGTGCGGCTCGCGCTCGGCCAGCAGGCGGCACAGCGCCGCGAGATGGGTGACGCCATGTACCGCGTGGGCTGCGGCAAGAAAGCCCGCAGCGCGCAGATTGAGGCCCTCGACCGCGTAATTGCCGAGATGCTCGTCGAGCCGCGCCCGCCAGGTGGCGCGCAGCGAATTGCCCGGCTGCAGCACGCCGCGCAGCCGCGTGCCGACGCCGCCGCGCACCAGGCCAAGATGGCGGCCGCGCTCGAGCGTCATCAATTCGAGAATGACGCTCGTTTCGCCGTGGCGCTTGACGCCGAGCACGATGGCTTCATCGGTCCACTGCATGGCCAATATCTAGCCCGCCCGAAGGCGATTTGTATCACTCCTTCGGGAATTCCAGACCCATTTCGCGGTAGCGCTCCGGGTCGTCGCCCCAGCCCTCGCGCACCTTGACGTGCAGAAAGAGGTGCACCGGCTGCTCGATGGCGGCGGCAATGTCGGTGCGCGCCGAGGCTCCGATCGCCTTGATCGCACTCCCGCCTTTGCCGAGCACGATTTTGCGCTGGCTCTCGCGCTCGACATAGATGGTCTGCTCGATATGCACCGCGCCGTCGCGCAGCTCCTTCCAGGCGTCGGTCTCCACCGTCGACTGATACGGCAGCTCCTGGTGCAGCCGCAGATAGAGCTTTTCGCGGGTGATCTCGGCGGCAAGCTGGCGCAGCGGCGCATCCGATATTTGATCTTCAGGATAGAGCCAGGGCCCGGCCGGCACGTTGGCCGCAAGCCAGCGCTTGAGATCGGCGACGCCGTCGCCGGAGCGCGCGGAGATCATGAAGGTCACGGCGAACGCCATGCGTTCGTTGAGCGTTTGCGCGAGCGTCAGCAGTGCCGGTTTCTCGACGAGGTCGACCTTGTTGAGCACCAAGGCCTTGGGGGCGCGGACGTCGGAGAGCGCGCGCAGGATTGCTTCGTCGTCGTCGTGGACGCCGTTGTGGGCGTCGATCAGGAGCGCAACGATGTCGGCATCGTGGGTCGAGCCCCAGGCGGTCGCCACCATGGCGCGGTCGAGCCGCCGGCGCGGCGAAAAAATCCCCGGCGTATCGACGAAGATGAGCTGCGCCGCGCCTTCGATGGCGATGCCGCGCACCAGCGCGCGGGTGGTCTGCACCTTCGGCGTGACGATGGAGACTTTGCTGCCGACGAGTGCATTCGCCAGCGTCGATTTTCCGGCATTGGGCGCGCCGATCAGCGCCACGAAACCGCAACGCGTCGCCGCGTCCGCGGGCTTTTCGGCATTCGCCGGCTCAGCCATGCCGTTCCGGCTTGACGCGTTCGCGCGTCAGCATGGCGGCGGCGGCGGCCTGCTCGGCGGCACGCTTGGAGCGGCCGGAGCCCTCGGCCGGCGCGAAGTTCGGCAACTGCACGCAGACGCGGAATTCCGGACTGTGGTCGGGCCCGGTGCGCGCGACCTCGCGATAGGCCGGCGTCGGCAGCCCACGCGCCTGCGCCCATTCCTGCAGCACCGTCTTGGGGTCACGCTGCGGCTGGGCGGTCGCCTGCATACGCACCTGCCACAGCCGCTCGACCAAACCTTCGGCGGCCGGATAGCCGCCGTCAAGATAGACCGCGCCGATCAAAGCCTCGCAGACATCGGCGAGGATCGCCGGACGCTTGCGGCCGCCGGCATTGGCCTCCGAGGACCCGAGCCGGATCGCGGCGCCGAGCTCGATCGAGCTGGCGATGTCCGCGCAGGTCTCCTTGCGCACCAGATCGGCGAGCCGGCGCGACAGCTCGCCCTCGTCGGCCTTCGGGAAGGCGCGAAACAAAAGGTCGGAAATGACGAGACCCAGCACGTGATCGCCGAGAAATTCGAGGCGCTGGTAGGAGCTCGCGCGATTGCGCGAGCCCTTGAGGGCCGAAATGTGCGTCAACGCGCTGTCGAGCTGTGCGGCATTCTTGAAGCGGTAGCCGATGCGCTCTTCGAGCGCCGTGCCGCCGCGGCGACGGCGGCGCGGCTCCTTTTGGCCGTCGGTTTGTGCACTCGCGGGCGTGGCCGTCTTGGCGGCGGCCACGGCGATCTCTGCGGCAGGCGATTCCCGGCGGCCCCCTCCCTTCCCTCCCCCGCTCGCGGGGGAGGGAAGGGAGCGGGATTTGCCTTTGCCGCGGCGGCTCATCTGACCAGCGTGAACATCCGGCTCCAGCGCACGTCCCACGGCCAACGCCAGATTTCCCAGGCGTGGGTGCCGTCCCTGAGCGAGAAGAAAATGATCTGCGCCTTGCCGATGATATTTTCGTAAGGAACGTAGCCGACCTGGCTCAGCACCCGGCTGTCGGTCGAGTTGTCGCGGTTGTCGCCCATCATGAAATAATGATCGGGCGGCACCGTGTAGACCTGGGTGTTGTCGAGGAAGCCATTTTCGGTCAGATCCATCGTCACGTAGGAGACGCCATTCGGCAGCGTCTCGCGATACTGCCTGACGCGCTGGGTGACGCCGTCCTCGTCACTGACGTAATCCTCGACGCGCTCGCGCTTGACCGGCATGCCGTTGATGTTGAGTACGCCATCGATCATCTGAATCTTGTCGCCGGGAAGCCCGACGACGCGCTTGATGTAATCGACCGAGTCGTCGCGCGGCAGGCGGAACACCACGACGTCGCCGCGCTTGAGCGCACTGCCGAAGATGCGGCCGGAGAACAACCGGGGCGAGAACGGCAGCGAATAGTGGGTGTAGCCGTAGGAGTATTTCGACACGAACAGGTAATCGCCGACCAACAGCGTCGCCTTCATCGATTCGGAAGGAATGTTGAACGGCTGAAACAGGAAGGTGCGGATCACCAGCGCGATGATCAGGGCATTGATGACCACGCGTACGGTTTCGGCGATGCCCCCTTCATTTTTCTTTTTGGTTCCGGTCTGCACGCTCATCGGCCTCGTCCTGCGGATTTTCGCGCCCCGCTCCGCCCCGGCGATCTTGTAGCCTCTGAATACCGCAGGCGCAATTGCGCGCGGGATTTCGCCGCGGTTCTCGGCATCGGCGTTTTATCCAGATTTTACAGTGACTTACGCAGCGTTATGCGCGCATAACGAATAATTCATCACGGCGCCTGCGCGAAACGGGCGCGACCGCGCGCGGCGACTCAATCCGCCGCAGCGGCCACAGCCGAAATGATGACGAAGGCATGCGCCATCGGTCCCTCGTCGGTGATGGTCAGATCGATGCGCGCCGCGCAGCCCTTGGGCGTGATGGCGTCGAGACGGCGCTTGGCGCCGCCGGTCAGTTCCATGGTCGGCCGCCCCGACGGCAGGTTGACCACGCCCATGTCGCGCCACCACACGCCGGCGCGGATGCCGGTGCCGAGCGCCTTGGCGCAAGCTTCCTTGGCGGCGAAGCGCTTGGCATAGGTCTCGACCCGGTTGCGCCGCCGCTCGGCGCGAGCGCGTTCGGTCGGCGTGAAGATGCGGTCGAGAAAGCGGTCGCCGTGGCGCTCGATCACCTTGGCGATGCGGCGCACGTCGGAAATGTCGGAACCGATGCCGAGGATCATCGGCCCCCGCCTCCGCCCGCTCGGCCGCGATTCATCGCCGCGCGCATCTTGCGGACTGCGGCGTCGAGGCCCTCGAAGATGGCCTCGCCGACGAGGAAGTGCCCGATATTGAGCTCGGCGATCTCGGACAGGGCGGCGATGCGCTCCGCGGTGATGAAATCGAGCCCGTGGCCGGCGTGAACTTCGAGACCGATGCTCTTGGCGAGCGCCACGCCGCGCACGATGCGTTCGAACTCGGCGGCGCCGGCCTGGGCGTTTCGCGCCGCCAATGCGTCGCACCAGGCGCCGGTATGAATCTCGATCACCGACGCGCCGACGGCGGCCGCGGCCTCGATCTGCGCCGGCTCGGCGGCGATGAACAGCGAAACGCGGATGCCCGCTTCGGCAAGCTTGCCGACGGTCGGGCGCAACGTCTCGCGCTGGCCCGCGACATCGAGGCCGCCTTCGGTGGTGCGTTCCTGCCGCCGCTCGGGAACGATGCAGGCGGCATGCGGGCGCACCTTCTGCGCGATGCCGACCATTTCCGGCGTCGCCGCCATTTCCAGATTGAGGGGCTTCGCGATGCGCGCCTTCAGCCGTGCGATATCGTCGTCGACGATATGGCGGCGGTCCTCCCGCAGATGCGCGGTGATGCCGTCGGCGCCGGCGGCGATCGCGATCTCGGCGGCCTTCAGCGGATCGGGATGCTTGCCACCGCGAGCGTTACGCACGGTTGCGACGTGGTCGATGTTGACGCCGAGACGAATGGATGGGCTCGCGAACATGGGTTTTGTCGCTCCTGCGCGCCGGACGAAGCTAGCCGTTGACGCGCTCGGCGTTGGCGACCACCTTCTTCGCCCGCAATTGCGAGATGATCGACGTCAGGTGCTTGAGGTTATAGACCGCGAGATCGATGGTCAGCTCGGTGAAATCCGGCGACTGCCGCACCATGCGGATATTGTCGATGTTGCCGTCGTGCTCGGCGATCACCTGGGCGATCTGAGCGAGCGTGCCCGGCTCGTTGACCGACTGCACCGCGAGCTGCGCAGGGAAGCGCTGCGGCGCGTTGTCGTCGACATCCCAGCGCAGGTCGAGCCAGCGCTCAGGCTCGTCCTCGAACTGCTTGAGCGCCGGCGACTGGATCGGATAGATGGTGATGCCCTCGCCCGGCGTCATGATGCCGACGATGCGGTCGCCCGGCACCGCGCCGCCGTTCGGCGCAAAGCGCACCGGCAGGTCGGCGTTGATGCCGCGGATCGGTAGCGCGGCGCCGTTCTCGGTACTCGACGGCGGCTTGAACTTCACCGCCTTGGTCCATTTCAGGCCGAACCAGCCACCGTCGGATTTTGGCGCGACGGGGCTCACGCGCTCGTCCTTGTAGTCCGGATACATGGCGCGCACGACGTCGGCGGCGCGCATCTCGCTGCGCCCTACCGCGGCGAACACGTCGTCGATCGAGGCGCGCGCGAGCCGCGGCAGCGCGCCTTCGAGCTGCTCGTCGGAATAGGCGATCTTGGCGCGCTGGCACAGCCGCTCGACGATGCGCCGGCCGAACGCCGAATACTGGCTGCGCACCGCCTCGCGGGTGGCGCGGCGGATCGCGGCGCGAGCCTTGCCGGTCACCACGATCGATTCCCAGGCCGCCGGCGGCGTGGTCTGTGCCTTCGAGGTCAAAATCTGCACCTCGTCGCCGTTCTGCAGCGGCGACGTCAGCGGTCCGACCTTGCCGTTGATCTTGGCGCCGATCGCCATGTTGCCGACGTCGGTGTGCACCGCATAGGCAAAGTCGATCGGGGTCGCGCCCCTCGGCAGCGCGATCAGCTTGCCCTTCGGTGTGAAGCAGAATACCTGGTCGTGGAACAACTCGAGCTTGGTGTGCTCCAGGAATTCTTCCGGATTGGAGCCTTCGGCGAGCAGCTCGATGGTGCGGCGCAGCCACGCATAGGCGTTGGATTCCCGCGACAGCATCTCGGTCGGCGAGCCGACGCCATCCTTGTAGAGGGCGTGCGCGGCGATGCCGTATTCGGCGATCTGCTGCATCGCCCGGGTGCGAATCTGCAGCTCGACACGCTGCTTGCCCGGCCCGATCACCGTGGTGTGGATCGAGCGATAGTCGTTCTGCTTCGGCGTCGAGATGTAGTCCTTGAAGCGCCCCGGTACCACCGGCCATGACGTGTGCACGATGCCGAGCGCCTGGTAGCACTCGGCAAGGCTGTCGACCACGACGCGGAAGCCGAAAATATCCGACAATTGCTCGAAGCCGACCGCCTTGCGCTCCATCTTGCGCCAGATCGAGTAGGCGCGCTTGCGCCGGCCGAAAACCTCGGCGGTGATGCCGCGGTCGGCGAGTTTTTTGGTGAGCTGTTGCTCGATCTCGCTGATCCAGCTGCTGGACCGGGCGGCGAGCGCCTCGAGCCGTTCGGTGATGACCCGGTGTGCGTCGGGATTGAGCTCGCGGAACGACAGGTCCTCAAGCTCTTCGCGCATCTCATGCATGCCCATGCGGCCTGCAAGCGGCGCGTAGATGTCGAGCGTCTCCTCGGCGGTGCGGCGCCGCGCTTCCGGCGGCCGATGGGCGAGCGTGCGCATATTGTGCAGGCGGTCGGCGAGCTTGATCAGGAGAACGCGCACGTCGTCGGCGATGGCGAGCAGCAGCTTGCGCAGGTTCTCCGCCTGCTTCGCTTCCTTGGAAACGAGGTCGAGCTTCTTGAGCTTGGTCAAACCCTCGACCAGGCGGCCGATGTCGTGGCCAAACACGCGATCGATCTCGGCGCGGGTGGCGTCGGTGTCCTCGATGGTGTCGTGCAGCAGCGCCGCCGCGATGGTGGCGTCATCGAGCTTGAGGTCGGTGAGGATCGCCGCGACTTCCAGCGGATGCGAGAAATACGGATCGCCCGAGGCGCGGCGCTGCTCGCCGTGCGCGCGCATGGCATAGACGTAGGCGCGGTTGAGCAGATCCTCGTTGGTTGCGGGGTTGTACTGCTTGACTCGGTCGATCAGCTCGTATTGCCGCATCATCCGGGGCTTGCGCGGGCGCGGCGATGCCTCGCCGGCCGGCCGCGGCGGCATCAGGTTCGGACCGCGCGCCCGCGGCACCCGGGCCCGGGGCTGGTTCTGCATGCGCGGCAAATCGATCGGCGAGCGCGGCATGGCGGCGGGCGGTCCTTGGCAATGCTCAACTTTTGCCGACAGAGTCGGCGGAACTTCTTACAAGGATATCATGGGGCAAAGCCGACGCCACAAGACGCAGGCCAAAAGCGCCGCAAAACGCCCTTGCGCGGCCCAGTCTCGCCGCGCAAAGCCAAGTTTTCGTTAAGGATTCTTGCCGGGCGGAGCCGGCACCGCCGGTTCGTTACTCTTCGTCGTCACCGGCGTCGGGCTCGGGCTGGCTCTCGGGTGGGGTGAGGCCTTCGAGGCCCTTGAGCAGCTCTTCCTCGGTCATGCGGTCGGTGGTGACGTCGGTGTCGTCGGCATCGACCCCGGTCCCGGGCGCCCCGATCAGCGGCACGGTCTCCGGCTCCGGCTCGTCGACCTCGACGTATTTCTGCAGCGAATGAACGAGTTCCTCCTTGAGGTCCTCGGGCGATATCGCCTTCTCGGCAATCTCGCGCAGCGCCACAACCGGATTTTTATCGTTGTCGCGCTCGACGGCGATCTGGCTGCCCGACGAGATCAGACGCGCTCGATGGCTCGCCAGCAGCACCAGATCGAACCGGTTTTCGACCTTATCGATGCAATCTTCAACGGTAACGCGGGCCATGAATGAAGCTCCTTAAAAAGGTTCCCGGCGGCGTACCTGCAACCGGGCCTTGTGCGAAAATCGTGGTGCTTAGGTACAGTCAGCGACTACGAAGTTCAAGTGTGAATTTGGCACGTGATTTTTGACTTGGCGGAGGCACCACGCTCTGTTACCCCAAACCCTGGGAACGAAATCGCGGCGTTCCGAATCATACTTTCGGACTTGCCGCGACGGCGTGCCGCAGCATTTTCGCCACGGTGCCCGCGCAACTTTTGGCTACCAATATTGCACCTGCTGCAGTGTTGCGCTTACACAGAGTTGCGCTTGTCACTTGGCGATAGGCTCAAAGCCCGCCGGAAGATTTCGCTTGCGACAACTCGATTGAGACAAGCGCCGGACACGTCGAACGGATTGCGGCAGATCCGGTTTCAGCACGAGAGACACTGACGAGAGACATCATGTCGGCACAAATGGAAAAAATCGCACTGTTTATCGACGGCGCCAATCTTTACGCCACCGCCAAATCGCTTGGCTTCGACATCGACTACAAGCGGCTCTTACGCGAGTACCAATCGCGTGGCTATCTGGTGCGGGCGTTCTATTACACCGCGGTAATCGAGGATCAGGAATATTCCTCGATCCGGCCGCTGATCGACTGGCTCGATTACAACGGCTACACGGTGGTCACCAAAGCGACCAAGGAATTCGTCGACCAGACCGGGCGACGCAAGGTCAAGGGCAACATGGACATCGAGCTCGCGGTCGATGCCATGGAGCTCGCGCCGCATATCGACCAGATGGTGCTGTTCTCCGGCGATGGCGATTTTCGCTCCCTGGTCGAGGCGGTGCAGCGGCGCGGCGTGCGCGTGATCGTGGTGTCGACGATCTCGACCCAGCCGCCCATGATCGCCGACGAATTGCGCCGGCAGGCCGACCAGTTCATCGACATCCTCGAACTGCAGCAGAAAATCGGCCGCGATCCGTCAGAGCGGCCGATGCGCGAGCCGCGGGAACCGCGCGAAGGCCGCGAACCGCGCGAACGGCATACGCCGCAGTTCCTGCAGCGCAGTGCCGCGACTGCGCGGGTCGAAATCGAAGCCGACGACGAGTTCGAGGACGACTGAGGGCGATGGCGCCGCCGCGCGGGTCCGGCGCGCCGGGCCGCGATTGCCTCCGCTGCCCGCGCCTCGCGACCTTCCGCAAAACCTGGCGTCAGAGCGAGCCGGACTGGTTCAATGCGCCGGTCGACTCGTTCGGCCCAACGGATGCGCAGCTCCTCATCGTCGGGCTGGCGCCCGGGCTGCGCGGCGCCAATCGCACCGGGCGGCCCTTCACCGGCGACTATGCCGGCGACCTGCTCTACGCCACGCTCAGCGAATTCGGCTTTGCCCGCGGCGCTTATCAGGCCCGCCCCGACGACGGCCTCGAACTGATCGACTGCCGCATCACCAATGCGGTGCGCTGCGTGCCGCCGGAAAACAAACCGACGCCGCTGGAGATCGCGACCTGCCGGCAATTTCTCTCAGCCACGATCGAGGAGATGCCGCGGCTGCGCGCCGTCGTCGCGCTCGGCCGCGTCGCCCACGAAACTTTTCTTGCCGCGCAGGCGGCGCGCCGGTCAAACCACCCGTTCGCGCACGGCAGCGTGCACGCGATCGGCACGCTGCAGCTGTTCGATAGCTATCACTGCTCACGCTACAACACGAACACCGGCGTGCTGACACCGCAGATGTTCCGCGACGTCTTCGCCCGCGTGCGCCAGCAGCTCGCCGTTGCCGCTTAGCATGATCCGGAAAAGCGGAAATCGGTTTTCCGAAAGGATCATGCTTCAGCAAAAGCACTAGTGGAAGATCGAGGCTTCGTAGTTGCCCGAGCCCATCTCGCTGCGCGGGAAGATGCCGTGCTGCTCGATCCACTCGAACGACTCTTCGAAGGTCTGCTTCGAATACGGCTCGAACACCAGGCGCTCGCCCGGGCCCCAGCGTCGCGTGTCCATCTGGTCGTGGAAGCGCTTGGGAAATTCCCTCTTGTAATAGTGCGTGTAGAGCTCCGGCCGCAGGTCGATGTCGCGCTGCGCGCGGCGCAAGGCGCGAAAATATTTGCGTACGTCCTCCGCATCCGGCGTGCCGGTGATCATCGACGCCATCATGAAAGTCGTGTCGATGACTTTGCGGAAGCCGAGCTGCTCGAGGAAATAGTACGGCCCGGAGAACAACGACGCTGCTGGCACCTTGCGGTCGATCAAGAGCTCCATGCGGCTGAACAGAAGGCCGTCGTTGAACGACAGATTGATCTGGTCGGGCTTCAGGTACTGATCGAGGCCCTGAATGGTCGCATAATGACTGCCGGACTGGTAGCCGACCGAGATCGGCACACGAGCGAGATCGGCCGGCGTCTTGATCGGCGACTCCGGCGGCACGAACACGCCGGCCGGCGACACCGAATAGGCGTCGGCGTAGAGCTTGCCGTGGCCGTTCGAGGCGGCGACGTTCATGGTCCAATGGCAGGCGCCGCTGACGTTGCAGGTGCGGCCGGCCTCCAGCGTCTGATAGGCGCCGACCTTGTTGCCGATGTGATGGCCGCTCCCACTCGACGAATCCATGGTCTCGCGGAACTCGTAGTCGAGGCCTTCGGCGCGGAAATAGCCCTTCTCCTCGGCGACCCATTCGTGGAGCCGGAAATGCGGGGCGACGACGAATTTCGACATGGGGTTCCTCCTCTGAATCGGACAAGCAGCAGCGGCGCCACTGATAGCCTGCAAAGCCGATTTGATAATCCCGATCGGCCGAAATAGATTGTCTACGGATTGTTGACAATCATCGGGGCCTTCATGGATCGCTTTGAAAATGCACGAGTTTTTGCAACCGTCATCGAGGCCGGCGGCTTCACCGCGGCGGCCGAACGGCTCGGCCTGTCGCGCGCCGCGACCAGCAAGCACGTGCTGCAGCTCGAAGAGCGGCTCGGCGCGCGGCTACTCGACCGCACCACCCGGCGCGTCAGCGCCACTGCCGCCGGCCGCAGATTCTACGAGCAATGCCGGCGCATCCTCGCCGAACTCGAGGAGGCCGAGCGTGGGGCGAGCGAATTGCACAACGAGCCGCGCGGCGAACTACGCGTGATCGCGCCGACCAATTTCGGCTTGAGCGAGCTCGGCACCGCGATCACCGACCTCGTCGTCGCCTACCCGAAATTGCGCGTCAATCTGACCGCCAACGATCACGTCACCGACCCGATCCAGGCCGGCTACGACATCGCCATCAGCGTCGGCACGCCGCGCGGCACCTCGTCGAGCCTGATCGCGCGCAAGCTCAACACTGCCCGCCGCATTCTCTGCGCCGCGCCCGACTATCTGAAGCGTCGCGGCACGCCGCAAATCCCGGAAGACCTCGCTGGACACGACTGCCTGAGCTACAGCTACATCAGCGAGCCCGACGAATGGCACCTGATCGGCGCCGACGGCGAGCGCGTGGTGAAGGTCAGCGGGCCGATCGTCACCAGCCATCGCCAGGTGCTGAACACGGCGGCGGTGCGCGGGCTCGGCATCGCCTACGGCCCGGTCGTGTTCTTCCGCGCCGACATCGACGCCGGGCGGCTTCGGCAGGTGCTGCCCGACTATCAGCTGCCGGAGGCGACGATCTATGCGGTCTATCCCGCGAGCCAACAGTTGTCCGCTAAAGTCAGGGTGTTCAACGATTTCATGGCGCGCCACTTCGCGGCCAGCACGATCTTTCGCTGACGATTTATCTCGACGTTGCGCGCGCCGGGTTGCGCAACCAGGCGACAACCTCCGCGGCGCTCTTGTCGGGCGGAAATACCGGATAGAACACTTTGGCGATGGTGCCGTCGTCGATGACAAGCGCCATGCGCGCCAACAGCGTAATGCCCGCGGTCATGAACAGCGGCAAATGCAAGCTGGTGGCAAAATCGAGCGCGGCGTCGGACAGGATCGGGAACGGCAGGTGCAGACGGTCAGCCGCCTCCTGCTGATAAGCCGTGTCCTGGGTCGAGAGCCCGAAGACATGGGCCACGCCGAGCGCTTTGAGCTCGGCAAAGTGGTCGCGGAAGCCACACGATTGCGGCGTGCAGCCGCGCGCGCCCGGGATTTGATTCCAGCCCGGCGGCGGATCGCGGCCCGGCACGCCGGTGCGCGGATAGATGTAGACCACGGTGCGGCCCTTGAGCTTCGACAAGTTCACCGTGCCGCTGCCAGTCGCCGGCAGCGCGACGTCGGGTAGCTTCGCGCCGAGCAGATGCCGCGCCCGGCCGTCGTCCTGCGGCACCGGCAGGTCGGGCGGCAGAATGCCCGGATCGTGTGCGCTCGGGCCTTCGCTCATGTCGCCACCCCCACATAAGACATGAATTCCATCAGCGAGCCGTCGGGATCGCGGAAATAGACGCTGGTGCCGGCACCCTTGGCGCCGAAGCGTTGCATCGGTCCCGCCTCGATGGCTACGCTGCAACGCTTGAGATGGGCGACGGCGTCGGCGATCGGCCCCATCCATTCGAAGCACAGATCGCTGTTGCCGGGCTGCACCGGCAAGCGCGCCACCTCGGCGGGCTTCACGCCCGGGCCATGCACGTTGAGCTGCTTGTCGCCGAAGCGGTAGGCAAAGCCCGCCGGCCGCTTCACGAGCTCCGCCCCCAGCACCGTGGCGTAGAACGCGTTCGAGCGCTCCCACTCGGTGACGTGAATAACGCAATGGTCGAGCTTGGTGGGCAGCATCGTTGTCACCCCTTCTGCCGCATGAGCCGGCCGCGCTCGCGCTGCCAGCTGCGCTTCTTCTGTGTCTCGCGCTTATCGTAGAGCTTCTTGCCGCGCGCCAGCGCCAGCTCCACCTTGGCGCGGCCTTTTTCGTTGAAATAGAGCTTCAGCGGCACGAGCGTCATGCCCTCGCGCTCGACCGCGCCGATCAGCTTGTTGATCTGGCGGCGATGCAGCAGCAATTTGCGGGGCCGCTTCGGCGCGTGATTGAAGCGGTTGGCCTGCAGATATTCCGGAATGTTGGAGTTGATCAGCCAAAGCTCGCCGCCGCGGGCGTCGGCGTAGGATTCGGCGATCGTCGCCTTGCCCTGGCGCAGCGATTTGACCTCGGTGCCGGTCAGCGCGACGCCGGCCTCCATGGTTTCGTCGATGAAATAGTTGAAGCGCGCCTTGCGGTTATCGGCAACGACGCGGAGCTTGCGTTCGGGCTTTTCCGCCATGCGGTCTCGATACTTTAGCGGGCCTTCAAGAGATCGCGGATCTCGGTCAGCAACTGCTCTTCCTTGCTCGGCCCGGGCGGTGCCGCGGGCGGCGGCTCGGCCTTGAGCTTGTTGATCCCCTTGATGCAGAGGAACAGCACCCAGGCGATGATCAAAAAGTTGATGATGAGGGTGAGAAAATTGCCCCAGGCCAGCACGGCGCCTTGCTTTTTTGCTTCAGCCAGCGACGTTGCCGTCACTTTCGACGACAGCGGTATGAAATAGTTGGAGAAATCCAGCCCACCCGTGATTGCGCCGATGGCCGGCATGATGATGTCGCCGACCAGGGAGCTGACGATCGCGCCGAAGGCGGCGCCGATGATCACGCCGACGGCGAGATCGACGACGTTGCCGCGCATGGCGAATTTCTTGAATTCCTCGAGCATCGACCCCTCCCTGGCCCGATCGGCG
>Ga0335081_10003150_pt1 | contig 25925 bp, 20 predicted proteins | sample Lox_Sample_35_FD_206713 | JGI IMG/M metagenome (GOLD analysis project Ga0335081, IMG submission 206713) | Soil microbial communities from Loxahatchee National Wildlife Refuge, Florida, United States - Lox_Sample_3.5 | ecosystem: Environmental > Terrestrial > Soil > Wetlands | place: USA...
CTCGGCAAGCGCCAGCTATCGGTGATCTCGCAAAGCGGCGGGTTGGGCTTTTCCTTCTTCGATCGCGCCCGTCCGCGCAATCTGGCGTTCCGCTATGTCGTCACCACCGGCAACGAGGCCGTGCTGGAGGCCACCGATTTCCTCGATTTCATGCTCGAGGAAGGCGGCACCGATGTTTTCCTGTTGCTGCTGGAGGACGTGAAGTCGCCGGAGAAGTTCAAGCGCGCGGCCGCCAAAGCGCTCAAGGCCGGCAAGCCGCTGATCGTCGGCAAGATCGGAATGTCGGAGCCGGGCAGCCGCGCGGTCACCTCGCACACGGCGGCGCTCGCCGGCTCGGCAGCCGCCTACCGCGCGGTGTTCGAGCGCTACGGCCTGATCGAGGGCCGCGACTTCGACGAGATGATCGATATCGCGGTCGGCTTCCTCGCCTGCGGCGACAAGCTGCCGGCGGGCAAGCGCGTCGGCGTCTGCACCGCCTCCGGCGGCGCCGGCGTGTGGATGGCGGACGCCTGCGCCGCCGCGGGCCTCGAAGTGCCGATCCTCGACGAGGAAACCCGCCAATCTCTCAACGCCCACATCCCCAGCTACGGCACCTCGCAGAACCCGGTCGATTCCACCGCGCAGGGCGTTCAGAAACTGGGCTACGCCACCTTCGCACATTTGGTCGCGCAATCGCCATTGATTGACGGCGTCATCGTCGTGGTAACTGCGCGGCGGTCGGCGTTCCTGGAAACCGACCTGCCGAAGCTGAAAAGCCTCGGGCAGGAGACGACCAAGCCGGTATTGATGTGGACCTATACGCTGCCTTCCGAGCGCAGCATCGAGATCCTCAACGAGGCCGGCTATCCGCTGTTCACCGGCGCACACGGGTGCGCGCGCACGCTGCGCGCCATGGCCGACTACCGCGCCTTGCGCGAGCGGTTCCGCACCCAATCACCGGCCGCCCCGGCCGCACATCCGGCGCGCGACAAGGTGCGCGCCGCGTTGGCGGCAGGCGGCTCGGTACTGTGCGAATGGCAGGCGCGGCCGCTGCTTGCCGCTTACGGCATCGGCACCGGCAATCCCGGCACGCTCGCGCGTTCGGCGGACGAAGCGCACGCGGCGGCCAAAGCGATCGGACGACCGGTCGCGCTCAAGGTGCAGTCCGCCGACATTCCGCACAAGACCGAGGCCGGCGCGGTGACCTTGCATCTCGCCGCCGATGGCGCGCGCACCGGCTACGAGCGCGTGCTGGCCGCCGCCAAAGCCTACGCGCCGCATGCCCGCATCGACGGCGTGCTGGTGCAGCCGATGGCGCCGCCGGGGCGCGAGGTCATTCTCGGCGTCAATCGCGACGAGCGCTGGGGGCCGCTGCTGATGATCGGGCTGGGCGGCGTGCTGGTCGAGGCGCTGGGCGACGTTGCGCTCGCGCCCGTTCCGCTCGACCGCGAGCAGGCGCTCGCGCTGATCGCGCGGCTCAAGGGCGCAAAACTGCTCGGCGCCTATCGCGGCATGCCGGCGGCCGACATCGAGGCGCTGGCCGAGCTTATGGCGAAGCTGTCGCAATTTGCCTTCGATCACGCTGACGACATCGCCGAGATCGACCTCAATCCGGTGATCGTGCACGATAAGGGCGCGGGCGTTTCGGTGGTGGATGCCTTGATCGTCAAACGCGCGCAGGAGCGCGAGCGCCGCACCGCGGCCGAATAGCAAAGGACCTATCGCCATGAGCGACATCGGCGTCGAAAAGAGCGGCCACGTGGCCCTGGTCGAGATCAGGCGCCCGCCCAACAATTTCTTCGACATTCCCTTGATCAAGGAGATCGCGACCGCCTTCGAATCCTTCGACCAGGACGGCGACATCCGCGCCATCGTGCTGGCCTCGCAGGGCAAGGCCTTCTGCGCCGGCGCCAATTTCGGCGACGGCTCGCTGCTCGATCCGCAAGGCCGCCGCCCGGACGAGCCGGGCAAAGGGGTCGCACCGCTTTATATCGAAGGCAACCGGCTGTTCCGCACCAAGAAGCCGATCGTCGCGGCGGTGCACGGCGCGGCGGTCGGCGGCGGGCTCGGCCTCGCGATGGTGGCGGATTTCCGCGTCACCTGCGCGGAGGCGCGCTTCGTCGCCAATTTCACCCGGCTCGGCTTTCATCCGGGCTTCGGGCTGACCGTGACGCTGCCGGCGGTGATCGGGCCGACCAAGGCGGCCTTGATGTTCTACACCAGCCGCCGCGTGCCGGGCGACGAGGCCTATGCCATCGGGCTCGCCGACGTGCTGGTGCCGCAGGATCAGGTGCGCAGCGCCGCCCTCAAGCTCGCCGCCGAGATCGCCGAGAATTCGCCGCTCGGGCTCATCGCGACGCGCACGACCATGCGCGGCGATCTCGCCGACCGCGTGCGCAAGGCGACCGACCACGAGCTCGAGCAGCAGACCTGGCTGCGCAAGACCGACGATTTCAAGGAAGGCGTCAAGGCGATGGCGGAGCGCCGCGTGCCCAATTTCAGCGGACGCTAGAACGGGCGCGCCGCGCCATAACTAATGCAAGCGGAGTGTCGAGGCCACCGGACAGTCAACTTGTCGCACGAGGGGAAAGACCATGATCGAGCCCTACAATGCTGTCGGTTTGATCCCGAGCTTCTGGGGTATCCGCCGCCGCGAGGAGATCAAGCACAATATCGAGCACCTCAAGGGTCTGACGAAAGCGGCATTCTGGCTTTCCAATCTCGACATTCCCGTGCGCCTGCTGGCGATCCCGGAAGGCGCCATGATGGGCTTCAACGATGAGGTGCTCGACGTCGACCACGCCGACTACGCCAACACCTGCTGCATCGACATTCCCGGTCCCGAGACCGACGAGGTCGGCAAGCTGGCGCGGCAATGGAACGTCTACATCATGGCACAGGCCAAAGCGCGCCACCCCGACTGGAAGAACCGCTTCTTCAACGTCGGCTTCATCGTCGATCCCGACGGCAAGATCATCCTGCAGCACTACAAGATTTCGGCGCTGCTGCCGGTCGAGCGCTCGGTCTCGCCGCACGACATCTACGACTGGTGGATCGAGAAATATGGCCGCACGCTGCAGGCCTTCTGGCCGGTCGCCGATACCAAGATCGGTCGTCTCGGCATCATGATGGCAATGGAAGGCAACTATCCGGAGAACGGGCGCGGCCTCGCCATGAACGGCGCGGAGGTCGTGTACCGCGCCTCGATGCCGGCCCCCTTCACCGAGAACGACATCTTCGAGATATCCAATCGCGCCCGCGCGCTCGAGAACAACATGTACATCGTGGCGCCGAACATCGGCAGCTATCACCTGGATGCCGACCATCCCGTCGGTATCGACGCCGGCGGCGGCCAATCGATGATCGTCGACTACCGCGGCCAACTCGTCGGCAAGCAGCGCGACACCAATGGCTCGACTTTCGTCGCGGGCGTCATCAACATCGAGGCGTTGCGCCATCACCGCGAGTCGGCGCAGGTCACGAACTGGATGAAGGATGTGCGCAGCGAACTCGCGCAGATCATCTACGAGAAGCCGATCTACCCGAAGAACCGCTATCTGAAGAAGATTCCGCCCAAGCACGCCGACTACAAGCGTGACGTGATCGACAAGCAGGTCGCGCTGATGCAGAAGCGCAAGATTTGGAAGAAGCCATCCGGTTAGGGCGCGCCAGCCGGGCCGGCCCGCTTCCGATCCGATCTAAGACCGCTGCAATTTACGAATACGCGGCCGCGGCCGGCGGCAGCGCGTCGGCATTGTCGGCCACGCATTCGACCCGCCCGCAGGCGCAGGAGAAAAACGTAAAAACGCGCCCCGCTTCGAAGACGCCGGGAACCTGCACCTCCGGACGCATGGCGCGGCCGCAGACGCACAGCTTGGCTGCTTTTCTCATGCGGCCAAGATAGGCCGGCTTTTCTAAAAGTTTACTAAGACGGCTGGCGGCGTTGCCGGCTGTGGCCGTGCACGGAACGATTTCGTGCCGGCGGTTGCACGGATTGGAAACGCGGGTTCGGATTGCAAAAGCCGCGATTGCCTGCCGTCACGTGCGGCACGCATTCTTCGACCGAACGGTACTGGCATTCCCAGATTTCACCGTTCTCACCCATGCCATAGACCGCGCACCAGGGCGCCTCCGAGGCTGCCGCGGAACCCTGACCGAACCCCAGGACGGCAATCGCGGCAGCCGCAGCGCATAAAAAGCGTGTCATGTTCCACTCCTTGGTCCCGGCGATACTAACACCGCCAGAACTCCGCAGTTCATCGCTGGCCCAATTTTTATGGCGCGCAAGAAAGATTTGCATGTAGCATCATCAAGTTGTCCCCCATAGCCCGGGATCACGAGCCATGGCTTTCGGCCCGCCGCGCCTTGCTATCGGAATTTCGCTGCTGCTCGCCGCGACGGTGTTCGTGCACGTCGACGCCGCGCGGCCGGCCGGCGCGGACAGCGAGGCGTGCGGCGCGCTCGAGCGGAACTTGGAGCAAGGGAAGCCGGATACCCAGCTGCAGCGCAATATCGCGCTGTTCGCGGCGGCCGGCAAAGGTTGCCTGCCGGTCGCGCAGAGCATGCTGGCCGCCGGGGCCTCCGTTGAGGCCAGCAACCGCTTCGGCACCACGGCACTCGGCCAGGCTGGGCGCGCGGGTCGGCTCACCATGGTCGACTTCCTGCTGGAGCACGGTGCGGCCATCAACGCGCGCAATGTTGCGGGCGCGACCCCGCTCTACATCGCGGCGGAGAACGACCGCAGCAACGTGGTGCACCGGTTGCTCGTCAAGGGCGCCGATCCGAACCTCGCACGCAACGACGGGCTCACTCCCCTCGCCGCCGCCGCCTACAACGGCAATGACGCCATTATCGCCGACTTGCTCGCACATCACGCCAACCCCAACACGCCGGACAATACCGAGAAAACGGCAATCCTTTATGCCGCAGCGAAGGGCTTCACGCCGGTGGTGCGGACCTTGCTGGAGGCCGGGGTGGACGCCAAAGCGGCCTATGGCAACGACCTGACGGCGCTGATGTGGGCGGCGGGCTATGCCGACGGGGCCGGTTTCGAGGACGCGCAAAACGTCGCCAACCTCCTCATCGAACACGGCGCCCGGCTCGACGCCGCCGACAATCGCGGCCGCACCGCGCTCATGATCGCGGCGGAGACCGGCCATTTGGAAATGGTCGATCTGCTGCTGAAACGCGGCGCCAACCGCGACCTACGCGACAAGGGCGGCAAGAGCGCGGCCGATCTCGCCGCCAGCGATGCCGTGCGCCGGCGGTTGCTGGCGAAATAAGCGACGTCCTCGCCGGATCACTGTCCCGGCGTCAATTGCAGGCCGGCGAGATATTGCGCCATGGCGGCGATGTCGCCGGTGGAGGCGGCCTTCATCAAATCCGACATGCCCGGATTGTTGCCGCGCTTGCCGGTGCGGAAATCCAGCATTGTGCGTTCGAGATATTCGCGGCGCTGGCCGGCGAGGCGCGGCTGCGTGCTGTCGCCTTGATACTCGCCCTGATGACAGCCTGTGCAGCCGATCGACTGGTTGGCGCGCGCGGCGTTCACCACCACGTCATGCGGCGCCGCCGGCTGGCCCAGACTGGGCCATGGCTTTTGCGAGAACAAGGTCGCCAGCGCCATCATGTCGTCGCGACTGAGCGTGTCCGCGACCGGCGACATGATCTCGCTCTTGCGGGCGCCGCTCTTCAAGTCGCGAAGCTGCAGGTAGAGGTAGCCCGCCTGCTGACCCCAGATCACCGGCGTATTGGTATCGACGGGAACGCCTTTTTCGCCGTGACAGCCGGCACAGATCTGCGCCTTCTGTGCAACGTCCTGCGCATGCGCCGCACCATTGACAGCGATGACGGCAAAGAACCCGGCGAGCGAGAAGATTCCCAATGCACGGCGAGCCATCGCACAAAATCTTCCGACCACGATCCCATCCCTTTTTAGGCAAGACAAAGAGACGGGGCCCGTAAAGAGCCCCGTCCCCCTAACGCCGATTGGCCGTGCAACGTTGCGTTAGCTGCCGCCGCCCGCCATCACGGGAGCGTAAAGGCGATGATATTGTTACCGCGCTTATAGTCCAGCTGAACGTTGCCGCCGGCCGCCACCACGACGTACTGCTTGCCGTCGACGGTGTAAGACGAGGGTGGCGCGTTGACGCCGGCTCCCGCCTGGAAGTTCCACAGCATGGCGCCAGTCTTGGAGTCATAAGCCTTGAACTGGCCGTTGCCTTCGCCGGTGAACACCAACCCGCCGGCGGTCGCCAGAATGCCGCCGATCATCGGCTGCTGGGTCTTGACCTGCCAACGAATCTTGCCGGTGTTGTAGTCGACCGCGGTGACGTTGCCCCACTGCTCTTCGGACGGGATCACCTTGAACGCGCCGCCGAGCCAAAGCTTGCCGCCGGGATAGGCCGAGCTCTGCACGTGGTAGGTCATCGGCTGGTGCAGGTTGATCGCGTAGGCCAGTCCCTGCGAGGGATCGGTGGCGATCGGCGACCACTCGACGCCGCCGTTGGCGCCGGGCAACATGCGCGCGCCCTGGGCCGTCGGCAGGACCCACATGTTCTCCTGCGGCACCATCGCCTCGGAGAAGCGGATCAGCTGGCAGTTGTCGCGGCGGTTGACGTAGATGTGGCCGGTTTTGCCGGCATGAAGGACGGCGGGCACGACGTTGCCGCTACTGTCCTTCGCGTCGACGAGCACGGTCGGGCTGACCGCGTCGAGGTCCCACACGTCGTGGGCGATGTACTGGAAGTGGCAGGCATATTTGCCCGTATCGAGGTCGAGCGAGACGAGCGAGTCGGTGTAGAGATTGTCTCCGGGGCGCAGGCCGCCGTCGAGGTCGGGCGAGGGATTGCCGACCACGAAATAGATGCGGTTGGTCTTGAGATCGATCGACGGATTCTGCCACACGCCGCCGCCAAGCCGCTTGTAGGGATCGCCGTGCTTGGCGAGATTGGCCTTTTCGGCCGCGATATCGCGATGCATGTCGCGCCCGGTGGCGTCTTTGGTGGCCCAAATGCCGACCGAGTTCTCCGGGATGGTGTCGAAATTCCACAGCTGCTTGCCGGTCTTCGCATCATAGGCGCGCACGAAGCCGCGGATGCCGTATTCACCGCCGTTGGTGCCGATCAGCACCTTGCCCTTGACGACGGTCGGCGCCATGGTTTCGCTGTAGCCCTTCTCGGGATCGGCGAGGTCGGTCTGCCATTTTATACTGCCGGTCTTGGCATCGAGCGCGACCAGCTTCGAGTCGAGCGTGGCCACATAGACCATGTCGTCATAGACCGCGACACCGCGATTGTTCGGCCCGCAGCAATAGGTCGTGATCGGGCCGAGCCGCGGCTTGAAGTGCCACAGTTCTTCGCCGGTGCGCGCGTTGAGCGCGTAGACATGGCTGAACGAGGTGGTGACGTACATGATGCCGTTCACCACGATCGGCGAGGTTTCCATCGACTCCTTGACTTCGGTCTGGAAGATCCAGGCCGGGCGCAGATGCGCCACGTTCGACGCATTGATCTGGCTGTTCGGGTAGAAGCGCGTCTGATCGTAGTTGCCGTTTGTGGCCAGGAAATTGTTGCCGTCGTCGCCCGCCCGATTGAGCATGTCCTGCGAGACGGTCTGCATGTCGCCGTATTTCGGCGGCGGTTTGGTCGTTTCCTGCGCCGCCGCCGCAGCGATCGAGACGGCCAATGCGCATGCCGCCGCGAACGCGATTGTGACCTGATGTCGAGCCATGTCGCGCCTCCCCCAATGATGATGAATTTTTTTCAGGTAGAACAAGCCAAGCCGGTGGCGAGAAAAGGTGCTCCCGAGTTCGGCTTAGTGTCAAGAAAATTGCGTATTAGCATTCGTCCGATGCGAATTTTGCAATGCAAAATCACTGTCGATCGACAGCGTGCCCGATCGGCGGCGCCCTTGAGCCGCCCGGCAAGCGGCTCTATGTAGCCAATGAGAGCGACAACGGGGTCTTGCTCGTAGACACGGCGACGCGGCATCGGCCAATTGGCGGGAGCGGCGATGGGACAAGGCATTGATTTGGCAACGCCCGCTCTTTCGATCGAGGGGGTCAGCCACGCCTATGGCGCCCGCCGCGCCCTCGACGACGTCAGCTTCAGCCTCGCGCCACGCACTTTTGCCGTGCTGCTCGGACTCAACGGCGCCGGCAAGAGCACCTTGTTCGCCTTGATCACGCGCCTTTACGGCACCAAGCACGGCCGTATCCGCATTTTCGAACACGACGTGGCTCGGGCGCCCGGGCAGGCGCTGCGCATTCTCGGCGTCGTATTCCAATCCCGCACGCTCGACCTCGACCTCTCGGTGATGCAGAACCTGATGTACCATGCCGCGCTGCATGGCATCGGCAAGCGCGCGGCGCGGGCGCGGGCCGAAGACGTATTGGCCCGCATCGCGCTGACCGACCGCGCCCGCGACAAGGTGCGCAACCTTTCCGGCGGGCAGATGCGGCGCGTGGAGATCGCGCGCGCGCTGCTGCACCAGCCCCGCCTTTTGGTTCTGGACGAGCCCACGGTCGGTCTCGACATCAAATCGCGGGCCGACATCCTCGCCCACGTGCGCCGGCTGGTCGCCGACGAAGGCGTCAGCGTGCTGTGGGCGACGCATTTGATCGACGAAGTCGCGGACAGCGATCAGGTCGTGGTGCTGCACCAGGGACGCGTTCTCGCGGATGGCCTCGTCCCACGCGTGATCGCCGATTGCGGCGCGCGCGACATACGCGACGCATTCACCCGGCTGACCCGTAGCGAAGCAACAAACGAAGCTGCATGACCACGGCCGCCGCCAATGCAGAAAGAGCAGCGCCGGTCGCCGTCGGTGACGGCGGATTTGGCCTGCGGCAATATGCGATCTGCCTGAAAGGCATCATCTGGCGGGAGAGCCTGCGCTTTCTGCACCAGCGCGAACGTTTCATCTCGGCGCTGGTGCGCCCGCTGGTCTGGCTGTTCATCTTCGCCGCAGGCTTCCGTCAGGTGCTCGGCGTCTCCATCATCCCGCCCTACGAGACCTACATCCTTTATTCGGTCTACATCACGCCCGGTCTGATGGCGATGATCCAGCTTTTCAACGGCATGCAGTCGTCGCTGTCCATGGTCTATGACCGAGAGATGGGCAACATGCGAACGCTGCTGGTGAGCCCGCTGCCGCGCTGGTTCTTGCTGTGCTCGAAATTGGTGGCCGGCACCACGGTTTCGCTGTTGCAGGTCTACGCTTTCCTGCTGGTCGCCTGGTTTTGGGAAATCGAGCCGCCGCCGCTCGGCTACATCACGGTTTTGCCTGCCCTGGTGCTGTCCGGCTTGATGCTGGGCGCGCTCGGCATGCTGATTTCTTCGGTGATCAAACAACTCGAGAATTTCGCCGGCGTGATGAACTTCGTCATATTCCCGATGTTTTTCGCTTCCTCGGCGCTCTATCCCCTGTGGCGGGTGCGCGAAGGGAGCCCAATGCTTTATTACGTCTGCCAGCTCAATCCGTTCACGCACGCGGTCGAATTGATACGCTTCGCGATCTATATGCAGGTCGAGTGGACGTCACTTGCGGTCGTGGCGGGCTGCACCGTTGTTTTCATGGTGGCCGCCGTTCTGGCCTACGATCCGTCGCGCGGTTTGCTCGCGCGCCGGGGCGAAACCGCGGCCGGGTAACTAGGGCTGCGGCACCAGCGCCGACGGAAAGTGCTGCACGCCGCTCGGTACGGCGACATGAAGGCCATCGACCGAGATGACATCCGTCGATTGCGGTGGCGGGCCGTTCCCCGCCGGATTGGTCGGCGCGATGCTGGCCTTGACAAGGGCGCTGAACAAGACAGCCGCCACCAAGACGATGAGTGCCCGGAACATGGACGCCTCCTGCGCATGACCCAGTCCGGGCGGATACTCGGTTGCCTTGCGCAGAAGGTTTGTGAGGGGCGTCACATAACTAACATTTATTTAGAAGCCCATTTCGCGGCAATCGGGCGCCAGATTGGGCACCAGAGACGTGCTACGCCAATTTCATGGGCCGACTGGTCGCGATCGGCCCGCCAAAAAGAGTTTGATTCCATGCGCCGCTAACTGGGCAAGCGCTCGGATGCGGTTATCGGCGGGCCCCGCTCCGCGGCCTCGTCGACGACGCGGAAAACCTCGATCGGCCGACTGATATTCTTGAAAGCCTGCGGCCCCATGCTCTCCAAATTGAACTCCTGGCCGAGCCGCAGCGCGGTGTCCTCGCTGACCAAAATCGCGCCGTCGCGTGCAAAAGCGCCGACGCGCGCGGCGAGGTTCGCTACGTAGCCCGTGACGGTGTAGACGAAGAGCATCGCGGTCGCGCCTTGGATCTTGCTGGCGCCGATCAACGCCTCGCCCGAATTGATGCCCATGTTGATGACCACCGCCGGCCACCCGGTGTGCTCGGCCGCGTTTATCTCGGCCGCCTTGCGCTTGATCGCAAGCGCCGTGCTCACGGCGCGCCGCGCGTGCTCGCTGCGATCGCCGTCTTGAAACACGATCATCAGGCCGTCGCCGGCCACGCCGTTGATCTCGCCGCCATTGCGCCGGATATCGTCGAGGAAGCTGGAAAAATAGGTTTCAACCACGGTATTCAGTTCGTCGGCGCTCAAGTGTTCGCTCATCCGGGTGTAACCGGCCATGTCGAGAAACAGAATTGACACGTCTTCCATGCGGTTATCGAGGTCGGGGGCGTGGGGATTGCTCTCGATGCGCTTTTGCAGCGACTGCGGCACGAACTTGGTCAGTTGCTCGCGCACGTTTTGCAATAGCTCGAGATTGGCCAAGGCTGACTGCAGGCTGGAGGTATTGTCGCGCAAATTGCGATCGAGCCGCTCGTTGTCGATCACCAATGCCGCTTGATGCGTCAAGAGCGCCAGCGCGTTGAGGCTTTCCGAACCCGCGATTGACGCGTTTTCGATATAGGCGACACCCAGCACCTCGCCCTTTTTCAGCAACGGAGCGCAGATGATCGATCGAGGCCGGTGCGCCTGGATATGAGGACAAGAGGCAAAGCGAGCGTCCGACAGCGGTTCGGTGAGCACGAGGCGATTGCCGGTACGAAGCACATACATGACGACGCGCTCCGAGAACGCGGCACCCGTTCGCGTAGCGGAAGCCTCCGCCGCCACGGCAGCCTCGATGCTCAACCCCTTGTCATGCTGGGCGATGAACAGAGCGCTGCTGCCGCCGGTGCTCTCGAGCATGAGTTCGCCGAGCCGGTTGAGAAGGCGACGAGCGTCTACCCCGTCTCGCGCGCCGCTGCTGGCACGCAGCATGATGTCCACTTCGAGGAGCTCGCGGAGCGGTTTTGCTTCTGAGACGGGCATGGCTTTCGGCGACGGCCGATCGCCATCCTCGTCCCTAAAGAACGCCGGATGTTTCTGCGTGATCTGCTCGACCTTCGCCGTCGCGCCCCAGCGCGCATATCCCTTGCGGGCCTCGTGCAGGTATGCCTTCGCGACGTTGCGCCGCTCCGAAGTAAGATAGAATTCGCCGGCGAGCTCGTTGGCGAGCGCCTCGATATGCCGAAAATTGTGCTGCTGTGCGCCGGCCAATGCTGTCTCATAAGCGCGCTCCGTCGCGTACGGCCGCCCCTTGAGCGACATGAATTCCGCCTCCACCAGCAGGTGGTGAGGTGAAAAGTTTTCCGGGCAATGCCGTGCCCACCGGCGCAGCTTGGCGCGCGCGCGATTGAGCGCGCGCCACAGATCCCTGCCGCGACCCCTTGCCTGGCGCAGCAGGGCGACGCTGGTAAGCGCGCTGTAGAAATAGTGTTCCGCTACGACGATCTGGTTGAGCACCGCCCTGATCTGCGCCTCGGATGCCTGCGCAAACCGGCGCGCCTCATCGAGTTGCCCGAACAGGAACGTGAGCTGCAGCTTGACGATCAGATAGTAGGACCACGCCGTCAAGTTGCCGGCCGTCTCGAAGGCGGCGAGCGCCGATTGTTCGTCGTAGCCGCTGTCCGTGAGACTCCATCCATTCGAAGTGCGATTCTTCAGCGCAAGGACGTATTGGCGCCGCACCCTATAACTCGACACCGCAAACCAATCGCTCGTTTGTTCGATGAAATGCTCATAGCGCTGGCATTCCTGCTCCATCTCGCCCAGGTCGTCGCCTCTGGCCAGGCGAAGGAAGAGAATCTGCAGTATCGAATAATTGGCGTATTGAACGTCGCCGCAGTCGAGCGCGAGCTGCAGCGAGCTGCGCAGCAGCTCAAGGCTGGTTTCGATGGGTTGCCGCCAATAATTGATGAATCCTCCGAAGATCATTCGGATTTTGCAACGCTGGGCGATGAGGCCGTCGTGGTCGGCCAATTCGACGGCGAGACGCCCGAACTCATGGCCCCCCTTGTAGTCGTTGAACAATGCGCCACGAATAAGCCCGTAGAGAACGTAGCCGAAAGGCGACGCGCTCGTTTGCCCATGCCTTAGCGACATGCTGACGATCTTGAGCGCGGAGAGCGACATCAGGTCGGGGTTGCGGAAATAGGCCGCCGGACAAATCGCCATTAACAGGCTGATCGCCGCCTGCTTGTGGGGGTCGGCCATGCGCGGCAAGTCGAGCAGAGCGTCCGCCTTTCTGCCCTTGAGGCGGTAGATGACCCGGGCGAGCTCGCGCAGGAGATCGATCGTCGTCGGAGCCGGCGGCAATCGCTCGCCAAACAGCCGCAACGCCTCGATTCCAAGCGCCACGGCCTCCTCGCTCCGGTCCAAGCCGCTGCTCAAGAGAATCTTGAGATAATAGGCTTGCGCCGTTTCGACCGGCTCGCGGGTGTGGGCGATCACATCGCGAAAGAGCTCATTTGCCTCCTCGCCGTAGCCCGTGACGTAAGCGCACTCGAACCGCTCGAAGTGCAAAGCAAGAGTCAGTTGGTAGTGGTTTTCCCAACAGTCAGGGTTCAAGAGCCGCATGCCGCTCCGGAAATAGTTGAGGGCGGCGTCGAAGGCCGCGCGCTCGCGGGCACGCCGTCCGGCGGCGAGGTTCAACTCGGCGACCCGGTGCCGCTCGGCGGGATCGCGCAACAGATCGATACCGTCGTTTAGGTTGTCCAGGATCACGAACGGGATGGCGTTTCGTTGCCCGGTCGGCAAGCCGGCAAGGAGTTTCCGCCCGATCCCGAGGCGAAGAAGCTGGCGTTCGCTGGGCAGGATCAGCGCATAAGCCGCTTGCTGAACACGGTCATGAAGAAATTGGAACTCTGTGCCGGCATGGCGCTCGGCCTCGACCAAGGTTTCGGGCTGTTGACTGACGTCGCCGGCCACAACGCGGATGACGAGCCCCTCTTTCTCGGCGGCATTGAGTGCATCCGCGAGCAGGCGAGGCTCGTAGTCCAAGACCAGGGAGAGATCGCGAAGGCTAAAGCGCAACCCGAGGCACGCGGCGACTTTCAATGCCTCTTGGGCGAGCGGCGGAAGGACCGTGAGCTTGCGTGTCATCAGCTGCAGGACGTTTTCGGTAACGCCCTGCGCGGCGATGGTATCGAGGTCCCACGACCAGCATTGTTTGTCGAAGTCGAAGTTGATGAGGCGGCTGCGATGCAGGAACGTCAGGAGCTGGTAGATAAAAAACGGATTGCCATCGGTCTTTCGCAGCACATGCGTGGCAAGTTCGAGCGTCTCCGCCGCGGGGCAATGAAGGGTATCGCTCAGCAGCTCGGCCACCTGATCGAGGACGAGGGGCCGCAGGCGAATTTCGTTGAGCGTGAGGCCGCTGGCGCGCAGATCGCGGAGCGTACGCTCGAGCTCGCTGTTTTCGCCCAGCTCGTCGTCCCGATAAGTGCCGATCACGAGAAAGTGCGATATTCCCGGGTCGGTAAGCAGCGTCTTTAGAAGCGCGAGAGAGGCGGTGTCGGACCACTGCAGGTCGTCGAGAACCATGAACAGCGGATGGTCCGGTCGCGCCAAGACGCGCACGAACCTTCGGAATACCCGATTGAATCGGTTACGCTTCTCGGTGGGCGGCAGCTCCTGCACCGGCGGCTGCGCGCCGATAATCAGCTCGATTTCCGGAATAACAGCCGCGATGACGGCGCCGTTCACGCCGAGCGCCTCGACGAGACGTTTTCGCCAGATGGCCACGGACCGCTCGTCGCCGGCGAGCAGACGGTCGATGACGTCGCGCAGTCCGCCGATGATGACCGAGTATGGTTCGCTCTCTTTATATTGATCGAACTTGCCTGAAACGAAGGCCCCGCGAGCGAGCGCATCCGCTTCAACGCTTTTGACGAGCAGCGACTTGCCGACGCCGGGGTGCCCGGAGATCATTACCGCCTCCCGGGCGCCCCGCGCGGTGCGCTCCACGGCATCGCGCAAGATTGCACGCTCAGCCTCGCGCCCGTAGAGCCGATCCGGGATGCGGAATCCCGCCGACGCATCGCGCGTTGCAAGACGAATGTCGCCAATCGCTCCGCCGGAGCGAAGCTCCGCGACGCACTGGCGAAGGTCGAACTCCAATGCCTCCGCCGTTTGATAGCGGTCTTCCGGGGCCTTCGAGAGCAGCTTCAGCACGAGATCCGAGACCACTTGCGGGATTTGGCCGTTCATCGCCATCGGAGGCGTCGGAACACGAGCCAGGTGAGCGTGGATGAGTTCAACCGGGCTGCCATGAAATGGCGGGCTCCCGCACAACAGGTGATAAGCCAGCGCACCCAGCGCATAGAGATCGCTGCGCGCATCGATCCCATCGCCGATGCGGCCCGTCTGCTCGGGGGCGACATAATGCAGATCCATCGGCAGCAACGGCTCGCGCGCCAAGGGCTCGCTGTGGTGAATGGCGCGCGAAAAATCGACTAAGCGGATTTGTTGCGGCGTTTTGCTCAACCAGACGCTCGACGCCGTGATGTTGGCGTGAACGACATTGTCGCTGTGAAGGGCGGCGAGCGTCCGTGCGAGCTCAGCGAGGAGCTCCATCGCCGTGACGAGATCGACTTGCCCTTCCAGAAGCAACAGCTCTTGCAGCGGCCGGGTACCGTCGTCGGGCAGAACGATGAAGTTGCAGAGCTCGGTCGTGCCCCATGTCAGAGGCTTCAGTATGCCTTCGACATTCGTTTTGCCCGCGATTTCATAATCGCGCCGGAGGGCATCGCGATCGCCGCCATCGGACAAATGGCTCTTGAGAATCTTGACGAATACCGAGCCGCCGCTCGCCTCTTCGGCCGCGAAGGTTACCGTCGTGGCGTCTTCCCAGCACCGCCCGAGCAGCGAATAGCCCGGCACAGCGAAGGCCGGCATCCCTGCATGAGGGCGCTGTCGATTCATGACGGCTTCCTGCCGGATAGAATGCCGTAGAACCACGCGTCTCCGCGCAGGAGCTGATATTGGCGAAGCGAGGCGACCACGTTTTGGTGTTGCGTTTCGGACCGCAGCCCCAGCGCATGAAGCAGCCAATCGACCGGCGCCGCCAGACACGCGAGCTTATACAGGCGCCGCAACGAGCGCCGGGTCAGGTGCGTAGAATCGGCGAGGCGAACTTCGGCAAAGCCGGCGGCGCCGGCTGCCGCGATGTGTTCTTCTTGCGTGTCGAGGTCGGGGATCGACCAGCCCTCGAGCCACTCGCGCATCCGCATCTCAGCATCAGCGGGAAGCGGCCGGCTCCTCCTGATGTATTCCGCTACGACCAGGCGCCCGCCCGGCCGCAGCACGCGAAATGCCTCGCGGTAGAAGGCCAGTTTTTGCCGCGCGTGACAAAGGCTTTCGAGCGCCCACACCACGTCGAACGACGCATCGGGAAACGGGGTGGCCGTATAGTCGGCTTGTTCGAACGAAGCCTTGCCCTGCAGCCCCCTGGCGGCGGCCACTCGCCTGGCTTGGTCGACTTGGTGGTCGACCGGCGTTATTCCGACCACCTCCGCCCCGCGATGCGAGGCGAGCCACAGAGAACTGCCGCCGATCCCACAGCCGGCGTCAAGCAGCCGGTCTCCGGGTTTCACGCCCGCGATGTCGGCGAGAACGCCGTTCGAATTGGAAACCGCCTGCCGGTGGTTGGCAACGTGATCGTCATAGTAGCCGAAATGAAAAGCGAGATTCTCGCGCGTTTGCCACACCGCCCAATAATCGAATCGGGTGTGCTCGTAATATCTAACGACGTCGTCGAGATAGCTCATCTGCAGGGCGACCTCTGATTGCCCTTCGGCAGTGCCCCTGGAAACGTCGCGCACACTTGCCCCCTGTTACCGACCCGTCATCGAGGTCGCCCGATCGACGCCACCGAAGCAAATCGCAAGAGATTCGCCGGCGGCCCGCGCCGCATTTTCGGCGCCATCGTTGTCGACAGCAGAAAGTCGCGATGTCGGCGTCCGAATATAGCACTTGGCCTGACTGCGAACGCTCGGATTGATCGCTCGGCGTTCGGCCGCGGCCGCGCCGCAGCCGGCCGCGCTGCGGGAAAAAACTTGCGATGCCGGCTTTCGGCCCTGGCGCCGCTCGCCCGCACACTTATTGTGAACCGGACCTACTGACGGCGACACGAGCCGCACCCCGCAACGCTGGCGCGAACTGCGCTTTTATCCTATAGAAAACTATAGCATTTTTCCGTCGCCCTGTAGACCTCAAAATCTGCAAGAATCGATCGTATGTTCGGTGCTGGGACTGGAAAGCCGTCGCGTTTGCCCACCTATCTCTGGGTGTGATGACGCCGACAAAGTTCGCCCTTACAATAAAAAGCCTGATTTTCGAAAAATCGACCCTTCCTCGATGTCGAGGCCTTTCGTTCCTATGACCCAGAACTAATCGTCGGCACCACGCGGCCGTCATCGGCACCGCCCGTCATTTGCCATGCATATCGGCAGCACCCTCAGACCTGACCCGCGCGCGCTTATCCGCAATCATCCGTTTTTTAACGGGCTGGACGAAAACATCATCAGTCAGCTCGTCGCGCACTCGATCACGCGCAAGGTCAAGAAAAACGCTGTCGTGTTCCGTAAGGGCGACTTGGGGACGACGTTGTATCTCGTTTCGGCCGGCGTGGTGAGGATCACTACCCCTTCGGGGCAAGGAAAGGATGCCGTCTTCAATCTCATTCTGCCCGGGGAGATTTTCGGAGAGATCGCGTTCCTCGACGGTGGCGAGCGCACCGCCGATGCGATCATGACCGATGCCGGCGAATTGATCGTCATTGAACGGCGCGACTTCATGCCGCTGCTTGAGGCGCATCCCGAACTCGCAACGCGTCTGCTTAAGATCCTGTGCGGCCGCCTGCGCAAAACCAGCGAGCAGGTCGAAGACATCATCTTTCTCGATCTTCCAATTCGCCTCGCCAAGGCGGTGCTTTATCTTCATCGGCAGGCGGGGCCTGGCGCCGCCGGCAAGGAGATACGCATTACGCAGCGGGAGCTCAGTCAGATGGTGGGCGCTTCGCGCGAGGGCACAAACCGCGAATTGCGCAATTGGGAGCAGCGCAAATGGCTTAAGCTCAAGCGCGCGGGCCTCGTCGTTTTGGCGCCCGAGGCTTTGACGAGATTGATCGCCGCTGAAACCTAATGACTGGCGTTCGCGGCTTGCTTGGCCGCTGCCTCGCCGGCCAAGCGGCCAAGCACGGTCGCCGTCAACAGGCCATTTCCCGACAAGTAGCCGGCTGCGCTCGCGCCGGAAACGCCGGCCGCCGCACCACCGGCCGCGTAAAGATTGGCGAACAGTGTCCCGTCCTTGCGCTTGACGCGGCCGCTGGCGTCGATCGCCAGTCCACCTTGTGTGTGAAAGAGCGCGCCGGTGACCTTGACGGCGTGGAAGGGCGGCCCACAACGTTGCTCCGGCGCGAACTGCCGCCCAAAACGGTCGCGGCCTCCGATTGCCTTGAGTCCTTCGACTTCGGTGAATTCAGCCGTAAGCGCCATAACCGGCATATGCATGGCACCGGCGAGTTCGGCGATGTTCTCCGCGGCGAGAATCGCGCCGGCGCGCTCGGCCTCACGGAAATCCTCGAACTGGCGCGCAACGGCAGCAATGCGCGCATCGAAAACATCCCAGGCGATGCCGCCCGGCTGGCGCAAGACGTCGGCGGCCTGCTCGGAATAGCCGCGCGATTCGTCGCAGAAGCGGCGGCCCTCCGCATTCACTTGAAAGCCGCCCTGCATGATGACCGCCCAACTGATCAGGATGTTGTGCGGTGTCGCCAGCGAGCCGTGCCCCTGATAGGCGCCGAGATGCGCAAGCTGCGCGCCGAGCGCCTCGCCCCACAGCAGGGCATCACCGCGATTGCCCGGGTGGCCGAAATAGAGCGCGTTCGACATCTCCGGGATGAAGCGGCGCACCAGCTCCGGATTGCCGCCATAGCCATTGCAGGCGAGGACCAGCGCATCACAGCCGATTCGCTCGCGCGCGCCGTCGCCGCGGATCAGCTCCACGCCGCGGATGCGGCCATCCGGTTCGGCACAGAGCGTGTCGACCGCGCGCCCGGTCAGGATGACGATGTCGTTGGCCTCCGCCGCGTTGCGCAGCCGGTCGATGAGCTCGCGTCCGGTGCGGCTCGGCAGACCGTGCATCCGCAGCGCGGAATGACCCGGATAGTTGAAATTGTCGACCACGTCGAACGGTAGGCCGTGGCGGTCGGCGAGCCATTCGACCAGCGGGCCGGCGCCGCCCGCCACAGCTTCGACGACGGCGAGGTCGGCTTCGCCATGCGCCTTGCGTTGGATGTCGGCGGCGAAAAGCTGCGGGTCGTCTGCGATGCCCTTGGCGCGCTGGAAGCGCGTGCCGGCGGCGGGAATAAGCCCGGCCGACAGCGCCGTGGAACCCGAAGGTACCGGATCGCGCTCAATGACGACCGGATCGACGCCGGCTTCCTTGGCGGCGAGCGCCGCGCAGAGGCCGGCGGCGCCGGCGCCGATGATCAGCAGCGGCACCTCGCTGTCGAAGCGCCCAGCTGGCGCGGTGACGACCGCGGACATCGACCGGATTCACTTCTTAAGAGCGGGTTCGGGCCGGCGCAGATATTGGCCGCGCGCCGGCCCGACCACGTCGCCGTTGTCGTAGACAAGCGCGCCACGCAAGAAAGTGCTCTTCACGCGGCCGCTAAGCTCGACTCCCTCGAACGGCGTATACCCCTGCACCGATTCGGATTCCGCCGCGTGCACGACGAAACTCTCGTGCGGGTCGACGATGACGATGTCGGCGTCGTAGCCCGGCGCGATGTCTCCCTTGCTCGCCAACCCGAAACGTTGCGCCGGCTTCCAGCTCAACAGCTCGGCCATGTGATTGTACGACATGCCGCGCTTGCTGCCCTCGCTGACGACCCCCGACAGCAGATATTCGGTGCCGCCAAAACCCGATTTTGCCAGCCAGATATTCTGCGGATCGTCCTTCGACCACTTCTGCTCGGCCGAGCAGCAGGCGTGATCGCTGCATATCCAATCGATCTTGCGGTCGAGCACGGCCTGCCACAGCGCCTCGACGTCCTCGCGCGGGCGGATCGGCGGATTGACCTTGGCGTGCACGGCGCATTCGGAATCGGTGTCGAGCAAAAGATGGCCGACGGTTACCTCGCGCCGGAAGGCGATATGCGGGAACACCTGCTGCATGGTCCATGCCGCGTCGATGGCCTTGCGCGAGCTCAGGTGCAGCAAGTTGATGTTCAGGCAGTTGGTTTCGTTGGCGAGGTAGGACGCGATCCAGATCGCCAGCCCTTCCGAATGCGGCGGACGCGCCGCGCTGTAGGCCTTGAGCCCGGTGAGCTTGCCCTCGCGCTCGACGATCTTTGTGTAGGCAAGGAGAATCTCGGCGAGCTCGCAATGCAGGCTGACGCTGATGTGCGCGGCCTTGTCGGGATACTTTTCCATCAGGCGCTGGGCCCCGCGCATGATGAACTCGAAATGCGCGATGTCGTAGCGATCGTCGGGCCCGATCATCAAAAACTCGTTCTGCTGCGAGGAGGCGCCGTGCAGCCCGTAGCCGCCGTAGAACATGAAGATCTTGAACGACGGGATACCCTCGCCTACGAGATAATCCATCTCGCCGATGTGCGCGGACTCGATCGGCGCAATGTGGAAGCCGTAGTCGACCCAGAAATTCCCCTGCGCCTGCTTGTGCACCTCCGGCATGAAGTCGCGATAAGAGCCGCCGCGATTGAGATAGTAGTGGCCGGTGCGCAGATAGTTCAGGCTCGAGGTGACGCCGCCCATGGCCGCCGCCTTGCTCTCGGACACCGCGTCCTGCGCGAGCGGCGCGTAGATGCCGATGTGCATGTGCGCGTCGACGCAGCCGGGGAAGGCCAGACGGTTCTTGGCGTCGAAAACCTCCTTCGCGTCCTCGGCGCGGAGTTCGGGCGCGAGCCGAGCGATTTTTCCGTCCTTGATGCCAATGTCGAGGCAATCGACCGAGGTCTTGTTCGGGCGGACCACGCGGGCGTTCTTGATCACCAGATCGAAAAGCTTGTCCATGTGAGACGTTCCTTGCTTACTCTTTATCCGGCGCCGGCTCAGCCTCGTAGTGCTTGCCGCGCGCGAGCAGGTCCGGCGTGCCGATCAGTTGGTTGAGCGCGTCGAAATCGAACATGCGCGCCCGGAAAGGCTCGGTTGAGCCGTTGGCTTTCAGCGAGGCGTAGAACTCCTCCGCAGCCTTGGCCAGCGCGCGCACGATGGCGCCGGGGAAGATGACGAAAGCAAAGCCGAGCGCCTGCAGGTCGGAGGCCGGCAGCAGCGGCGTCTTGCCGCCCTCGACCATGTTGGCCATGAGCGGCGTGCCCTTGCCCATCGCCGCGCCGATGCGGGCGAGCTCGGAGCGCTCACGCGGCGCCTCGACGAACAGCACGTCGGCGCCGGCCTCGCGATAAAGCTGGGCGCGGGCGACCGCACGCTCGAAGCCCTCGACCGCGACGGCGTCGGTGCGGGCGACGATCAGCGTCTCGCGCGAAGCGCGTGCGTCGGTCGCCGCCTTGATCTTGCCGACCATCTCCTGCGCCGGGATCAGCGCCTTGTCGTCGAGATGGCCGCAGCGCTTGGGGAAATCCTGGTCCTCGAGCTGGATGGCATTGGCGCCGGCGCGCTCGAGCAGGCGCACCGTGCGCTCGACATTGAGGGCGTTGCCGTAGCCGGTGTCGGCGTCGACCACGAGGTGGGCGCGTACGCGGTCGCGGATCAGCGCCACCGTGTCGACCACCTCGCTCATGCTGACGAGGCCGATGTCGGGCCGCCCGAGCCGGGTATAGGCGATGGCCGCGCCGGAGACGTAAAGCGCCTCGAAGCCGGCCTGCTCGGCGATCAGGGCGGTGAGCGGATCGTAGACCCCGGGCGCGATCAGGATCGGCGGGCGGGATAACCGTTGGCGCAGCGTGTCGGTCATGCGTCACATTCCAAGATAGGTGCGTTTGAGCGCGGGATCGGCGGCAATATCGGCGGCGGCGCCGGACATGACGAATTTGCCCTCGGCCAGGATATAGGCGCGGTCGGCGACTTCGAGGCTCTGCACCACGTTCTGCTCGACCAGCAGGATGGAGACGCCGTCGGCGTTGATGCGCGCGATCAGCGTGAACAGCTCCTCGACCAAAAGCGGCGAAAGCCCGAGCGAGGGCTCGTCGAGGATGATCAGCTTGGGCTCGGCCATCAGGCCGCGGCCGATGGCCAGCATCTGCTGCTCGCCGCCGGAGAGCGTGCCGGCGCGCTGGCCGCGCCGCTCGGCAAGCCGCGGGAAGATGGCGAAGGCGCGCTCGCGGTTCTGCGCGCGGCGCTCGCGCGCCCGGGCGTAGCTGCCGAGGTCGAGGTTTTCGCCGACCGACAGATTGGGGAAGATGCGGCGGCCCTCCGGCACGTGGATCAACCCACGCGCCACGATGGCCGGCGGCTTGTCATGCCCGACCTCAGCGCCGTCGAAGCGGATCGCGCCGGCGCGCGGCCGTACGATGCCGGAGATGGCGAGATTGAGCGTCGACTTGCCGACGCCGTTCGACCCAAGCACGGCGACGATTTCGCCGGTCTCGACGGCGAGGTCGACGCCACGCAGCACTTCGGTTTCGCCATAGCCGGCGTGCAGGTCGTGCACGGAAAGCAGCGCGTCAGCGGCCATGCGCGCCTCCGAGCTTCGCCGCCCCGCCGTGCCCGAGATAGGCCTCGACCACGGCCGGGTCGGACGCCACTTGCGCCGGCGCGCCCTCGGCGATCATGCGCCCTTCCGCCAGCACGAAGATGTGCTCGGCCAGGCTCATCACCGCCTGCATCACGTGCTCGATCATCACGATGGTGATGCCGCGCGCGGAGAGACCGCGGATCACCGGCACGATGTCGCGTATCTCGGACGGATTGAGCCCGGCCAGCACCTCGTCGAGCAGCAGGAGCCTGGGCTCGGTCGCCAGCGCGCGGGCAAGCTCGAGCCGCTTGCGGCCGGCGACGGTGAGCGTATCGGCCGGCCGGTCGAGCCTGTCGGCGAGGCCGACCTCGCCGGCGACCCGCTGAACAACGGCAAGCGCGTCCGCCCGCGCGCGGTGGCGCAGGTGCGCGCCGACCAGGATGTTCTGCCGCACGGTGAGGCCGGCGAAAGGCTGCACGATCTGGAACGTGCGGGCGATGCCGCGCCGCGCCAGCCGATGCGGGCGTTCGCCGGTGACGTCCTCGCCGGCATAGCGGACGCTGCCGTCGCTCGGCTTCAGGAAGCCGGAGATGATGGAAAACAGCGTGGTCTTGCCGGCGCCATTGGGGCCGATCAGCGCGGTGATGCGGCCTTCCGGCGCGATCAGCGAGGCGGCATTGACCGCCAGCAGGCCGCCGAAGCGGCGCGAGACGCGCTCGACGATGAGCAGAGGCTCAGCCATGACTGCCCTCCGCCGCCGGACGGCGCGTCAGCCATTGCCGTGCCTGCGCCAAGCCGCCGATCAGCCCGCGCGGCGCGAACCAGATCACCAGCACCAGCACCGCGCCGTAAACGACGAGGTCGAGGCCGGGCGCGTCGCCGGTGAACATTTGCGCGCCTTCGCCCAGCGCCTTGACCACCAGCGCGCCGATCAGCGGGCCGAACACGGTGCCGACCCCGCCGATGATCGGCGTCAGCAGCGCCTCGATCGAGATCCAGGTGCCGTAGGCGATGCCGGAATCGACGAAGAGGAAATATTGCGCGTAGAAGCAGCCGGCGGCTGCCGTGATGGCGCCCGAGATCACCATGGCGACCGACTTGACCGTTGCGGCATCGACGCCGAGCGCCTGCGCGGCGTCCTCGTTCTCGCGCACCGCGATCAGCCAGGCCCCGAAGCGCGAGCGCTCGATCAGCTTGGCGGTGATGAGCGAGAGCGCCACCAGCGCGAGGATGACCCAATAGAACACGGCGCGGCTCTGGAACTGGAAGGCCTGCGCGCGCAGATCAAGCTTGATCAGCGTGCCGACGCCGGCGCCGGTGATCGGCGCCACGCTGGCGAGGATGCGCAGCACCTCGGCGAAGGCGAGCGTGACCAGCGCGAAGTAAGAACCGCGCAGACCGGAGCGGAAGGTGAGCGCGCCGATAACGGCGCCGACGGCGGCGCCGGCGGCAATGCCGATGGCGAAGCCTGCCCAGGCGTTGACGCCGTAGCGCACCTGCAGGATGGCGGTGACATAGGCGCCGGTGCCGAAGAAGGCGGCGTGGCCGAACGAGTACTGCCCGCCGTAGCCGCCGAGGATGTTCCAGCCCTGCCCGGCCAGCGCGATCATCAGCGCGACCACGAGGAAGTTGAGCACGACATTGGAATGCACGATGAGCGGCACCGCGGCGAACAGCGCGACGACGACGACGATGGGTGCGAAGGCCTTCATGCCCGCGCTCCGAACAGGCCGCTCGGCCGCACCAGCAGCACGGCGATGAAGATGAGGAAAATGCCGACCTGGCCGAGCGAGTCGCCGAGGAACAGGCTGGACAGGCTCTCCACCACGCCGATGACCAGGCCGCCGATGAGCGCGCCGGGCACCGAGCCCATGCCGCCGAGCACGACGATGGTGAAGGCGACCAGCACGAAGGCGTTGCCGGCGCTCGGATTGACGTAATAAGTCGGGATCAGCAGGCAGGCGGCGATGGCGACGCAGGCGGTGCCGAGGCCGAAGGTCACCGCGTAGACGTGGGCGACGTCGATGCCGGCAAGCTCGGCGCCGAGCTTCTCCTTGGCGACGGCGCGGATCGCCTTGCCGGTGTCGGTGAAGCTCATGATCAGCCAGAGCACGAGCGCGACCGCGAACACCGCGGCAAAGCCGATCAGCCGCGGCACGGCGAGATAGGTGAAACCGAAATCCACGCTCTGGAAGGCGTAGGGCACGTCGATGGTGCGGGTATCGGCGCGGAAGGCGTAAAGCAGCGCGTTCTCGATGATGACGGCGATGCCGAGCGTGACCAGCAGCATGTTGCGGTCGTCGCCGTGCGAGGCCGGGCCGATGACGAAGCGCTGCAGGGCATAACCGAGCGCGAAGAAGGCCGGCGCCAGCAGGAAGATGGCGACGTAAGGATCGATGCCGAACCGGTAGGCGAAATAGGCGGCGAACATGGCGGCGGTGAGCAGCGCGCCGTGGGCGAAATTGATGATGTGCAGCACGCCGTAGACCAGCGTCAGCCCGAGCGCGACCAGCGCGTAGACCGCACCGGTCAACAGGCCGTTGAGGATGGCGGGAATCAGGATCGCGGGCGATAACACAGGACTAAGACGGTTTGCACTTTGGCAAACTCACCCGCTCGTCCCCGCGAAAGCGGGGACCCAGGCGGAAATCGCCGCGCTTGCGATCCTGGCCCTGGATTCCCGCTTGCGCGGGAATGAGCGGAGTTTGCATCGAGCCGACCGTAGCATGTTCCGAACTATCGCGGCCCGCGGGCGGCGCACGTCGCGCCAGCCCGCGTCCGCATGAAATCACGCCTTCATCGGGAACACCGGCTTCGCGTTGGCGAATTCCGGCGGCAGGATCACCTTGATGTCGTTGTCCTGCACTTGCGTGTTGCAGGGCGCCGCGCCCTGGTTCTGGCCGTTGACGAACTTGGTCGGACCGTAGGGCATCACGTGGCCGGACCAGGTCGAGCTTGCCAGCGCCTCGATGATCTTGGGCCGCTCGGCGGAGGCCGCACGCTCCAGCGCATCGGCGACCAGCCCCACGCAGCTATAGTTCAGGTAGACCTCGTAGGTGAAGAACTGCCCCTGGCCCTCGACCTTCTTCTTCAGCGCCAGCGCCTTGTCGCTGTGCGGATTGAACCAGTGATTGCAGTCCATGATGCCCTTGGCCGCGTCGGGGAACTCCTTGACGAACTTGTACGAGGAAGCGGCGCCGCCGAGCACCGAGTAGATCGCCTTCGGCTGCACGTGCTGCTGCAGCATGGTGCGGGCGAGCAGGACGTATTCGTTGTAGTAGTCGGCCGGGATGACGATGTCCGGATTCTGCGCCTTGATCTTGAGCACGATGGTGTTGAAGTCGCGGTTCGGGGTCGGGTGCGGGATGGTCTCCAGCACCTGGAAGCCGTGCTGCGGCAGCTGCGCGTTGAGCAGCTTGGCAAGCCCGGAGCCAAACAGCGAATCCTCGTGCACGATCATCACGGTCTTGGCCGGCTTGCCGGCGGCGTCGTTGATCTTGACCAGGTTTTCCAGCGCGGTCTTGGCGATGACGCCGAAGCCGGGGCCGAAGCGGAAGGTGTTCTTCAGGCCGCGGGTGACGATGCCGTCGGCGACGCCGACGTCGACCACGTAAGGCAGGTCATAGCGCGCCGCAGCTTGCGTGGTGGCGAGGCAGATATTGCTGGCATAGCCGCCGACGATGCAGGCGACACCGTCGGAATTCATCTTCTCTACTTCGGCGGTGCCGCCTTCCGGCGTCGAGCGCGCGTCGCCGAGCACGGCGTCGATCTTGGCGCCGCCCAGCGACTTGATGCCGCCGGCCGCGTTGATCTCCTCGACCGCCAAGCTAGCGCCGAGACGGCCTTGCGTGCCGGAGTACGACAGCGCGCCGCTGACCGGGTGCAGCACGCCGAGCTTCACCGGCGCGCCGGCGGCCCGCAGCACCGTCGGCATGGCAACGCTGCCGGCGGCGGCAGC
>Ga0335081_10003151_pt1 | contig 25925 bp, 24 predicted proteins | sample Lox_Sample_35_FD_206713 | JGI IMG/M metagenome (GOLD analysis project Ga0335081, IMG submission 206713) | Soil microbial communities from Loxahatchee National Wildlife Refuge, Florida, United States - Lox_Sample_3.5 | ecosystem: Environmental > Terrestrial > Soil > Wetlands | place: USA...
CCGTCGCCAGCGCATCGCGGCAACAGCTGCAGTGCGCTTCGGTGGCGGGCTCAATGTGCTGCCTCACCTTGGCCAATGGCATCTGCGCCACTGTCTTCCCGCTTCGGGAATAATGGGCTGATTCTTGGCCGTTCGCAGGAATACCCGCCGACCTTTTCTCCACAGGCATATTCGCTACCACGTGGGCCTTGGGCCTTGTCAGTTGCCGTTTCCTCGGGAAAGAAGAGTGGAAACACTCTACAGGGGGAGGTCTGATATTACCGCAACTCTATATATTGTCAACGGCAAACTGATTAATTTTCACTGCAAATGAGCAAACAAGGTATCTTTTCAGGAAAGATTTTTCACTGGGGACTGGTATTCCTCTTCTTCTCAACCGCAAGAGATTGCACCCCGAAGCTCCTGGGAACACTTTCGGTAAACAGGCTATATGCAAGAAACAAAGATGGTTGGGAGCGATCGGGATTTGGTTATCGGTGTGCGTTACAAGCCTGTAATGTAGGAGATCGCAGTGCGTCGAACGGTACCCGTGGCCGAGCGCCGCAGCTGGGAGCGGCTTCCTATCTCCATTCCCTTTTTTGTCCGCGGAAAGAATGCTTCCGGCGAGGAATTTCTTGAATTTGCCACTGCGCTGAATCTGTCTGCCGGGGGCGTGCTACTGGCGAGCCGCCGTTATCTGGAACCGGGGACGCAAATCTCGCTGGAGGTTCCCGTGTCCCTGGTCAACAAGGCCCAACTCCCTCACTCAGTGTCACTTCTGCAGGCGACGGTGCTGCGATGTACGGCGGACCGGCAGTATTTTCTGCTGGGCTTGCAGTTCCAGGAACCGCTCTTGAGTGCGCAGGACGTAGCCGAAAGCGGCAAGACACGCTCGGCAGGGAAACTGAGTTCCTCCAAGTGAAAATGTTTTCACATTGTTTGACGCAACACCCTTCTCTTTGGCCTGCTGGGCGGCTGCGGATGGCTGGCATTCAATAGAAGTAAGATCCTGAAATCCAGCAACTTACAACCAATATGCGCATTTGTTTGCGATGTGCAGGAACTTGGCGCAAGAAATGCAATTAGTTGTACCGTCACCCCAGGCGAGACGGGGACGAGATGCCCTTGCTGGCTGGCCCGAACAATGAGAGCGCGATCTCGGTGCAACAGCTTCCTCCGGAGCTGGTGATCTTTGGCCAGACTGCGGCCATGCGGGACGTCCGCCAGAAGCTGGAGCGGGTGGCCGGCGCCAACCTCTCGGTCCTGATCTCGGGCGAGAGCGGCACGGGCAAGGACATTGTGGCGCGGCTGCTGCATCTCTATTCCCCCTGGTCGTCGGGTCCGTTTGTAAAGGTGAACTGTCCCGCCATTCCAGGCACGCTGCTGGAGAGCGAGCTGTTCGGCTACGAGAAAGGAGCGTTTACCGGCGCCTACAATCCCAAGCCGGGCCGGGTGGAGATGGCGCACCGCGGCACGCTTTTTCTCGATGAGATCGCCGAGCTTGACGCCCTCCTCCAGGCTAAGCTTCTCCAGCTGCTGCAGGATGGCCAGTTCAGCCGCATTGGCGCGCAGGAAGACAAGAAAGTGGAAGTGCGGGTGGTGTGCTCCACCAACCGCGAGCTGCATGAGGAGATCGAGCAGGGAAATTTTCGTGTCGACCTGTTCTATCGCATCGCCACCATGACGATCCACCTGCCGCCCTTGCGGGAGCGCGTGGTGGACCTGCCCATTCTGTGCGATTACCTGCTGCAGCACTACAACGAAAGGCTGAATGGCCGGGCGGCGATGGTGCGTCCGGCGCTGATGGCGAAGATGCAGCGTTACTCCTGGCCGGGCAACATCCGGCAGCTGGAGAACCTGGTGAAGCGCTATGTGGTGATGGGCACCGAGGACGTCATCCTGAGCGAATTGCTGGAGCCCAACGAGCGCGATCCGGTCGACAGCCTGTTGTTCGAGGGGCCGGTCTCGCTGAAGAAGCTGACGAGGCAGACGGTGCGCAAGCTGGAGGCCCGCATCATTCTCAACGCACTGCACGCCAACAACTGGAACCGCAAGAAGGCGGCCCGCTCGCTGGACATCAGCTATCGCGCCCTGCTCTACAAGCTGAAGGAAGTCGGAATACCGCAACGGCGCTCCAGTTCCGGCGCCAAACACGAGGAAGGCAAGGCCGAGTAATCGAGGTGAGGTGAAAATGTATTCGCGAAGAGCGACATGGGCAAAACGCATCCTGATGCTGGCGTCAGCCGCGCTGCTGGCCGCCGGGGGAGCGAACTCGTATGCACAGGACAGTGCCCCCCAGCCGGGCGCCGTTTCCACCACCGTGGCGCAACCCGTTCTGCCAGCATCTTCGGAGGCCAATGGCGGCGCCAAGGACGTTGCGCGGGCAACGCCGCTGCCCCCCACCGATGTTCCGAGTTCGCGGGTAGCGGCGATCCAGCCCGAGAGTTACGTCATCGGTATCGGTGACGGCCTGGACGTGAGCGTGTGGAGAGAGCCCGAGCTGTCAAAGACGATCGCCGTCCGCCCCGATGGGATGATCAGCCTGCCGCTGGTAGGCGAAATCAAGGCTGTGGGTCTGACTCCCGTGCAGTTGCAGAACCAGCTCACGGCGTCGTTGACCAAAGTCGTCTCCGATCCCCAGGTCACGGTCATCGTGGTGTCGGTAAACAGCCTCAGCTTTAACATCATGGGCGAGGTGTACAAGCCAGGCTATTATCCCCTGACCAAGCCGATTACGGTGCTCGACGCCATCGCGCTCAGCGGCGGTTTCCGCGATTTCGCCAAGGAGAAGAAGATCTACATTCTCCGCACTTCCGCCGATGGCAAGCAGCAGAAGATAAGGTTCAACTACAAGGATGTGATCAAGGGCAGGAACATGCAGCAGAATATCCTGATTCAGCCTCGCGATACGCTCGTGGTCCCATGAGGAGCGGGTGGCGCGGGAGCAGCGGGAGGATGCGATGAAACGGCAACACGGGCTGATTTTGGCCACAGTGGCACTGTTGTGTGGGCCCATGGCATGGTCGCAGAGCTTTACCAACTCGGCGCTGAACCCGCCCGGCGATTCGCAACAGAACGGCTTGCCGGCTGGACCGCAACCGCTGGCGACCTATTCGGCACAGAACGGATCGCAGGACAACCCGCAGGACAGCTCGCAGCAGGGTTCCAGCGGGCCGCAGGAGCTGTTTACCCATCCGGAACAGCTGCCGCCGCTGAATCTGTTCCGCGAAGTCACTTCCCATACCGGCGTCACCTTCAATACGACCGTGGGCGATCTGGTGCAATACAACTCCGGCGGCTCGGGTTACAGCCGCTACTGGAGCAATCTCTCCTCGGCAAGCGCAGGGGTGAACATCTTCCAGAGCCGCTCCGATCTGGTATGGAACTTGACCTATACGGGCGGGCTGAGCCAGTCTACCGCAGCCAGCTACAACTACTCGAACCTGAACCAGTTTGCCGCCGCCAGAATCGTCTGGAGGTTCGCCAAGCGCTGGCAATTGCGCATCAAGGACAGCTTTCTTTATTCCGACGATCCCTTCCAGCCGTTTCTGACATACCTGGGTAATCCGGCTCCCAACAATCCGAACCCGGCCATTTACCTTCCGCAGAACGTGCTGGAGCAAAACCAGGGGGATGTGGACCTGACGTACCTGCTGGGCAAGCACGACACGCTGAACTTTATCGGCGGGGAAAGCTTCCAGCACTATCTGAGGGGAGCGCCTTCCAGCCTGTGGAACTCGACTACCTATACGGGGGGCGCGTTTTACCAGCATAATTTCAGCGCGCGGCTGGCGGCCGGCGGCGGTTATACCTTCACCGCCCTGGATTTCGGCCATGGAGCGTCGCGTGCGGGTGTGCAGATGTTGGAGGGCTTCGCGGCCTACAGCTTCAGCCCGCGGACGACGCTTTCCGGCTGGGTCGGCCCCGAGTTGACGAACACCAAGGACGCGGTGCCGATTTTCTGCCTGGGCAATGGCTGTCTTTATGAGATCCTGCACAACCACTTTGTCAATCTGGCCGAGGGCGCAACCTTCCGCTGGCAGGCTTCGTCGAGCAACTCCTTCGGCCTCGATTTCAGCCACCAGGTCACCAACGGCGGAGGAGTTCTCGGCGCGGTGAACTACTATCAGGTGGCGGCAACCTATTCCCGGCCGCTTACCCGGGCATGGAGCCTGGGCGCGGGCTACGTGTACAGCAGCAGCCTCTCGGTATCGGGCTTCCGCGCCGACCAGTATCTGTACGGAAGCCAGGGAACCGTCGGCGTCAGCCGGCGGGTCTTCAATGATGCCTGGACCCTGAACGCCTACTACGCGTTCATTCACCAATCACAGAACTACTTCGGACTGCCGGCGACCCTGACCACCAGCGGGCTGGGCTTCACGCTGCGGTATGTCTGGGACCACCCCTTTGGACGGTGACTATGATTCAGGAATTCGACGATCAGAAAACAGCGCAGGGATTTGACGAGTATTGGGCGATCGTGCTCCGCCGCCGGTGGTGGATCCTGGGGCCGCTCTTCTTCGGCTGGCTGGTGGTGTTCGCCTCCGCCTGGTTTCTGCCGCCGCGTTATGCCTCGGAAAGCACGATCTTGGTGGAGCCGCCGAAGGTGCCCAGCAACCTGGTGGCGCCCAACGTGGAGGTCGATCTGGCCGATCGGGTGCAGAGCATGAGCACGCAGGTGCTGAGCCGCACTCGTCTGCTGAACCTCATCGTGCGCTTCAACCTGTATCCCGGCTACGCCTGGTCACCCGACAAGCAGGTCGAAAAGATGCGCGACGACATCAAGATGGACCTGATCCAGGCGGAGAACCCGAACGTCAACAAGCCGGAGCTGGTGGCCTTCAAGATCACCTACAAGGCGCCCTCGCAGGACATCGCGCAGAAGGTGACCATTGCCCTGACCTCGTTCTTCGTGGATGAGAACGTGCGCGCCAGCCAGGAGCAGTCGGAAGCGACCACCCTGTTCCTGGATTCGCAGGTGAGGGCGCTGGGGCAGCAGCTGGCGGATGAAGAGGCCAAGGTGCGGGCGTTTGAGGCGCAGCACGACGGATCGCTGCCGCAGCAGCTGCAGAGCAATATCCAGATCCTGAACGGAATCCAGCAGCAGCTGCAGGCGGCCGAAGCGGCCCGCGAACGCGCCATCCAGCAGCAGACCTACCTGTCGTCGGTGCAGAGCCAGTACCAGAACATGAGCGACTCGGCCATCGTTCCCACCAGCATCGATCAGCAGCTCGACAGCGCGCGCGCGAGTCTGGCCGCCCTGCAGGCCAGGTACACCGACGACCATCCTGACGTGAGGAAACTGAAGGAGACCATCGCCTCGCTGGAGAAGCTGAAAAAGGACATGGCCAACGAGGCGCGAAACAACATGGAGACGGAAAATGCCACGCCGGCGCAGGTGCAGGCAGGCATGCCGCTGGTGCAACTGAAGACCCAGATGAAGATCAACAACATCGAGATTCAGGAGATCAACCAGAAGATCCAGCGTCTGGAGCAGACCGGCCAGGTCTATCAGGCGCGGTTGAATGCCACGCCGGCGGTGGAAGCCGAGATGGGCGATATGGTCCGCGATTTCGGCAACATGAAGAAGGAATACCAGGAGCTGCTGGCCAAGAAGCAGCAGTCGGCCCTGGCCACCAGTCTGGAGAAGCAGCAGCAGGGCGCGCAGTTCCGCATCATCGATCCGCCCAGCCTGCCGGACAAGCCGTACTTCCCGGACCGCTTCAAGTTCTCGCTGGGCGCGATTGGCGCCGGCTTTGCCCTGGCCATCCTGTTCGGATTCGGTTCCGAATTCATGGACGACCGCATCCGTGGCGAGCAGGCGCTGACGGAAGCGACCGACCTGCCCATCCTGGCGGAAATTCCGGCCCTGGCGACGGAGAAGGAGATCCGGCGGGCGCGCTGGTCACCGTGGCTGGCCGTGGCGGCCACCGTCGTGATCGTGATCCTGCTGCCGAGCGGCGTCGCTTACGCCTACTTCTGGAGCTCGTAAATGTACAAACAGTTCTTCGGGTTGGCGCGCAATCCCTTCGAGATCAGCCCCGACCCGTATTTCTATCATCCGACGCCGCGCCACAACGAAGCCCTGGCCAACCTGCATTATGGAGTCGGTCGGAGAAAGGGCTTTATCGTCATCACCGGCGAGGTGGGAACCGGCAAGACCCTGCTGGTGCGCTGCCTGCTGGCAGAGCTCCGCAAGAACAATATTGCCTTCGGATATCTGTTCAATCCCCTCCTGCCGGTCGTGGAGTTCTTCCAGTACATCATGGCCGACCTCGGCCTGCCGTACTCGGGGCGCACCAAGACCGAAATGCTGCTTGACCTCAACCGGTTCCTCATCCAGCGCCATGCGCGCGGCCTGATTACCGCCCTCGTGGTGGATGAGGCCCAGGCGCTGCCGCCGGAGCTGCTGGAGGAGATACGGCTGTTGACCAATCTTGAAACCTCACAGCAGAAGCTGCTGCAGATCGTGATGATGGGACAGCCGGAGCTGGAGACACTTCTGGATTCGGCCCAGTTGCGGCAGTTGAAACAGCGAGTGGCGTTGCGCTGCCAGCTGCTGCCGCTGGATGAAGGCCAGACCCGCGGCTATGTCCTGTCGCGGCTGGAGCGCGCGGGAGCCGCTGCCCAGCCTCCCATCTTCTCCGAAGAAGCCCTGAGCCGGGTCTTCGAGTATTCGCGCGGCATTCCGCGCATCGTCAACAACCTTTGCGAGAACGCCATGGTGAACGCGTTTGCGCGGGAGCAGCGTCCGGTCGGCGGCGAGCTGATCGCGGAAGTGGCCGCCGATTTCCGGCTGCTCACTCCGGCGCTGCCCGACGAGCTTCCGTCGTCCGCTCCGGCCCGGCAGGAGGCCAGCGACAGCCTGCTGCGCTCCTTCCTGCGCCTGTTGCGCACCATGGACAACCAGCCATTGCCAGCCGAAAAACCGATACAAGCCACCGCAGGGAGGAGAATCTAGACCATGAGCCGAGTGTTCGAAGCGTTGCAGAAGTCCCAGGGTGAAACTCCGAGTGCCTCGCCCGTGGTTCCAGAGCAGCCGGAGCCTGTGCCGGTGGCGTCGGCAGGCGCCGCCCCCACGGCAGCAGCGGCATCACCACCACCGCCCACTCCCGTGTTCACGGCCGCGCCCGCGCCGGCGGCTCCTTCCTTCGCGTCGGTGGTTGGATCGCCAGTACCGGCCTATGCTACCGCCATGGCCGGATCCGGCGCCGGCCTGGCCGCCGTGGAACCGGTGGAGGGCAAGTGGCTGAAGGTGCCCGCCAATCGTATCCTGCATCCGGTGCCCACTCCGGAGCAGCGACTGGTTTCCATCAGCGAGCCGGACGGCACCGGGGCGGAAATGTTCCGGGTGCTGGCGACGCGTCTGGCGCACATGCAGCACAAGCGCCAGCTGCAGAAGCTGCTGGTCACCAGCTCGGTGCTGGACGAAGGCAAGTCGGTGGTCTGCGTGAATCTGGCCCTGACCCTGGCGCGGCGGCCCAACGAACGCGTGCTGCTGATTGAAGCCGATCTGCGCCGCCCGGCGGTCAGCTCGCTGTTCTCCGCTTCTCCCCTCCGCGGCATTACCGAGTGGAGCGCGGGCAAGCTCGCCCTGGAGGATGCGCTTTACCAGATCCGGGACCTGCCGCTGTGGTTCCTTTCCGCCGGTCATCCCATTGACGAACCGCTGCCCCTGCTGGAATCGGACCGCTTCGCCGAAATGCTGGAGAGCGTGTCGTCGAGCTTCGACTGGGTGCTGCTGGATGCCACTCCCATGCTGCCCATGGCAGATTCCACCTCGCTGTCGCGGCTGTGCGATGGCGTGCTGGTGGTGGTGCGCGACGGCGTCACCCGCCGCAAGGTGCTGAACAAGGCGCTGGCCTCGGTGGAAAAGTCGAAGCTGGTGGGCGTGGTCTTCAACGAAGCCTCCATGCTGAACATCAACTACGACCATTACTACGGCGCCTACACCTCCTCCGGCAAGTCAAAGAAGGACGCGAAAAAGGAAGCGAAGAAGGAAGCGAAGAAGGAAGAGAAACAGGTCAAAGCGGCCTCGGCATGATTCGCCTGTTCAATGCCTACTTTCCCACCCGCACACTGCTGTTGACGGTGACCGAGGCATTACTGGTCACGCTCGGCTTTGTGATCGCGGTGGTGTTCTGGGCAGGAACGGCGACGGACGCCAACATCTACCTCCTGTACGAGAATGGTTTCGGCCGCATCGGCCTGGTGGTGGGCGTCTTTCTGCTGCTGATGTACTACTTCGACCTGTATGATTCCATGGTGCTGTCGAACCGCCGCGAGGTGGTTACCCGGCTGGTAGGCGTACTCGGCTGCTCGTTTGTCACCCTCTCGGTGCTGTATTACGCCTTTCCCGAGATCAGCCTTGTGGGTACGGCGCTGTGGAGCGGAGTCGCCATCGTCGGGGTCACGGTCCCCGCCTGGCGCAAACTGTTCTTCGTTCTGAACCGCTCTGCCCGGTTTTCCGAACGCGCCATTCTCTATGGGGACGGCCCGCTTGCCGCACCACTGATGGAGGAAATCTCCGTCCGTCCCGACCTGGGAGTGCGCGTGGTCGGCTTCGTGGGGCAGGGCACACCCACGTCGCACGGCATTCCGCGCCTGGCCGACGACGACCTGCTGGACCTGGTGCAGGAAAGGAACGTACAGCGGATCGTCGTTACCATGGGCGACCGGCGGGGCAAGCTGAATGTGGAAAAACTGCTGAAGCTGAAAACCCAGGGTGTGCGCATCCAGGACGGCCCGGAGTATTACGAAGGCATCACGGGAAAGATTCCGCTGGAGTCGCTGCGGCTGAGCTGGCTGCTGTTTTCTCCCGGCTTTCATGTGCGCACCGGGCTGCGACTCTACAAGCGGCTGTTTTCGCTGCTGCTGGGCAGTCTCGCGATTCTGGTGACCTCGCCGATCATGCTGCTGGCGGCCATTGCCATTCGCCTGGACTCGCGCGGGCCGGCCATTTTTCGCCAGAAACGCGTGGGCGAGCACGGCCGGCTGTTCACGGTTTACAAGTTCAGGTCGATGTACGACGGCTCCGAGCACCGGAGTCTGACGCCGGCCGAGCACGACGACGAGCGTATCACCCGCGTGGGCAAGTGGTTGCGGCGCACGCGTATCGATGAGCTGCCGCAACTGTTCAACATCGTAAAGGGAGACATGGCGTTTGTGGGACCGCGGCCCTTTGTTCCCGAACAGGAAGAAGACTGCGCGGCCAGGATCCCGTTCTACCGCGAGCGCTGGCTGGTGAAACCCGGCGCGACGGGCTGGGCGCAGATCAATCGCGGCTACAACGTCACCCTGGAAGACAACCGCGAGAAGCTGGCCTTCGACCTCTTCTATATAAAGAACGTATCGCTCGGGCTCGACCTGTTCATCATGTTCTCGACCATCAAGATCCTGCTGCTGGGCAGAGGCGGCCGCTAGCCCCTGATGGGGCGCCGGCAGATGCTATCCTGTAAGGACAAATCCTCAGCAACGTTCGGGGCGCCTCGCTACCGTCGGGAGAACATCGTCTTATGAAGAAGGCTTTGATTACAGGCATTTCCGGCCAGGATGGCAGCTATCTTGCCGAGTACCTGCTGGAGCTGGGATACAGCGTTTACGGACTGATACGGCGCGAGCCCGCAAGCATGCGCTGGCTGCGCAACCTCGAGAACCGGGTTGAGCTGCTGTACGGCGACATGAGGGACACCGTCTCGCTGGAAGTTGCCTTTGCCAAGGCTTCGCCGGACGAGGTCTACAACCTCGCGGGGCAGGTCTTCGTACCCACCAGCTGGCACCTTCCCGCCGAGACCTTCGACATCAACGTGGGCGGCCTGGCACGGCTGCTGAATATCGTGGAGCGTCTGAAGCCTGACACGCGCGTGTATCAGGCTTCCAGTTCGGAGATGTACGGCAATCTGAACGGCCTCCGCAACGAAGAGACGGCGCTGGAGCCGACTTCGCCGTACGGGACCTCCAAGACCGCCGCCCACCGGCTGTGCGAGGTTTACCGTGCGCGGGGGATTTTCGCCGTCGGTGGAATCCTGTTCAACCACGAGTCGCCGCGCCGCGGACCGGAGATGGTGACGCGCAAGATTACGCTGGCCGCCGCCGACTGGGCCTGGGGGCGGAAGAACAAGGTGAAATTGGGCAACATGCAGGCCCGCCGCGACTGGGGATTTGCCGGCGATTACGTGCGCGCCATGCATGCCATGCTGCAGCAGGACAAGCCGGTGGACTACGTGGTCGCTACCGGCGAGTCGCACAGCGTCTATGAATTCGTCGTCGAGGTGCTGCGCTGCCTGGACCAGGTTCCCGCCGGAGTCAACGTCGCGGATGTCGTCAACGAGTACGTGGAGGTCGATCCCAAGCTCTTCCGTACCGGGGAAATTCACGATCTGCGCGGCGACGCCAGCCTGGCCCGGCGGATGCTGAACTGGCAGCCGGAAGTTGACTTCAAAGGTCTGGTTCGCATGATGGTCGAGGCCGACACCGGCGTGAGCAACGAAGCCAGCGCCGCAAAGCTCGCCCGAAGTGGTGCGTGACCGGCGGCGAGAGCTTCCCAATGGCCTCCTCACCTCAAGTCACTACCGCCGTTGTAAAACCACGGAGGACGCTGGCTCGCCGGCTCCTCGCGTGGGGGCTGGCGTTCGTGGTCTTGGTTGTGGTTCTGTTCGCAGTGGCAGTACTGAATAACAACTATTCGCCAGGGAAAAGGTCGCGCGCACAGTTCAACGCGCAACTCGACCGGGCCATCGAAGCTTCCACCCAGTGGATCGTGCAGCATCCCGATACGTACGGCAATCCCTCGCTCATGTTCATGGTAGGGGACATGGCCGATATGTCACTGGATCCGCGGCTTCGTCAGTTCGTGGAGAACTATGTCGCCAGCAACCGGGTGCGCATTCCGGGCCGGCCGATTACCTGGTATTATGCGCGGCTGGTGGACCCACAGGCGCGGGTTCCAATGATTTCGGCCGAGCAAAGCGGGGTAGGCTGGGAACTCCAATGGGACACCTGGGCCACGGCTCCCGACCGGATGCTGTTGAACCCGGCCGATCGCGCTGACATGTTCTCGCCGACAAAGTACATCTGGGGGCGGAGAGATCACCAGCTCCTGGCGCTGGACATTTACCGGCATTTTAACGGACAGTCGGCCGAACTGGATCAGGCGATCGGACCGGTGAGCGAGGGGGTGGCGCGGGACGCACACTGGGACTTCCGTGTGACCGACGCCTATTACCAGCGCAGCGCGTTTGTGCTTGGCGCGGGTCGCCCCGAGCTCATCAGGCGCCGCTGGATTGAACGCATCCTCGATTATCAGAAGGCGGATGGCTCGTGGAGCTACTGCTGGTATGGGTGGTGTCGCGGAATATTCGAATTCCGCATGCAGGACAGCGATCCTGGACATGCCACGGTGCAGGCGACATGGGCCCTCTACATGCTGAAGTACCGGTACTCGCAATGGATCGACCAGCACTACCGCTGAGACAGGTGTGCCATTTCGGCGATGGAGAGACGCGTCGCGGCCATAGGTTCCCCTTATGATGCCTGCTGCCGCCAAAAAACACACAATCAGACCCGGTCATCCTCTCCTCAGGTGGGGCCTCACGATTTTGGTCTGTCTCCTGGCTCTGGTGGCAGTGGCCATCCTGAACAACAACTATTCCCTTGGTGAACCCTCCCGCGCCGCGTTCTCCGCGCAACTGGACCACGCCATCGAAACTTCTACACAGTGGATACTGACGCATCCCGAGGTGCAGGGAAATCCCCCGCTGATGTACATGGTGGCAGACATGGCTGAGATGTCGGGCGATCCACGTTTGCACCAGTTCGTGGAGAGCTATCTGGGGAGCAGCCGCGTCAATATTCCGGGACGCCCGATTACATTCTACTGGGCCCGCTGGGCGGACCCCCGCTTGCCGGTCCCCGAGATTCCAAAGTTCATGTTGCCGGAGTTGGGCTGGCAGAACCGCTGGTTCGCGTACGCAAGTGCGCCCAACAAAGTAAAGATCACGGAACAGGATCACGCGAACCTGTTCTCGCCGACGAAGTACAGCTGGGGAATCAGGGTCCATTTCCAGCTGCTGGCCCTTGACATGTACCGCCGCTTCAATGGCACCTCAGCGGAGCTGGACGGCGCCATTAATCCTGTTGCCGAAGCGGTAGCTCACTCCGATGCCTACTGGGACTTTCGCGTGGGCGACGCCTACTACCAGCGCAGCGCGGTGCTTCTTGCGGCCAACAGGCCGGATCTTGTCCGCAGCCGCTGGATCGACCGAATCCTCGATCATCAGCACCCGGATGGTTCCTGGAACTACTGCTGGTACGGGTGGTGCCGCGGCGTGCTTGAGTTCAGGCTGAAAGACCAGGATTTCGGGCACTCGACGGTACAGGCAGCCTGGGCGCTGTACATGCTGAAATACCGCTATTCGGACTGGATCGCGCAGCACTACCATTAGCCTGCCGGCGCGGTCAGGTGCGCTTCAGGGCGGCAATGATGTTGGAGTTCAGCCGGCCGCCAAGGAAAGCGGCCATTCCCTTCTGCACAAGGCATTCGGCCCATCCGATGGGGCCGAGGCGATCGAAGATGCGGCTGGAGCCGGCCATGGTGAGTTCCTCCACGGTGAAGCCCGCCTCGCGGGCAAGACGCTCGATCCGCCATGGCGTGTTCATCCGGTAACGGGTGGGAAACACATCTTCCGGGGCGCGCTGTTCCACCTTCCAGATGATCGGCTTCTTGACGAACTCCGGAGTTATGTAGGCCAGGAGCATCAGCCAGAAGAGAATGTTGGGGGTGTGAAAGAGGAAGCGTCCACCGGGACGCAGCACCCGGTGAATGTCGGCAAGGAAGCTGCGCGCGTCCTCGACGTGCTCCACCACCATATTCGCGGTGACGAGATCGAAGCTCTGGTCGCGGAAGGGCAGTGCGCCTCCCAGGGCTTCGACGCGGTAGGTCAGCAGCGGGTGGTCCTTGATGCGGATGTCGACATCGGCGCCCGTCAGCATGGCCGCGGAGCTTACGAGTTGCCGCTGCTCCTCCAGCGGCATCGCCCAGTCCGGCAGAATCTGGTAGCCGCAGCCGACATCCAGCCATTTCACTCCCGGACGGACGTAGCGCCGCAGCGCGCGGCCGTAAAGCACCTGCGGATGGGTGAGGTCGAGATGAATCGCCCTGGCGATGGCCAGTTTTCCGTTGATCCAGTTCATGAGTTGGCAGCTTCAGGTCCGTGCGGCCAGCAGCGACGCGTAGAACTGCTCCAGCTGGCTGATGGTCTTGCCCACCTCGAACAGCTCGGCGCATCTTTGAAACGCTTTCGCTCCCATAACGGCCCGCAGCTCCTCATCGCGTAACAGCGCAATGATCGGGCCGGCAACCGCTTCCGGCGAGCGCTCGCGCACCAGAAAACCCGTTTCGCCGTCAACAATGGCGTCGCGATTGCCGCCAACATCGATGGCGACGGTGGGAATTCCGGCAGCCATGTATTCGATGATGGCGTTGGAAAATCCCTCGCTGAAGGAGGTCAGACAGCCGACGCACATGCGCGAGAGATAGTCCATGACCGCTCCTTCGCCCTGGGTGAAGAACACGCGCTCGCCTATGCCCAGCTCGCCGGCCAGACCGCGAAGCTCCTGATACAGCTCGCCGCGGCCGACCAGCAGAAAGACTGCATCGTTGACTGCGGCGGCCACAAGCTTCGCGGCGCGCAGGAACAGCGCGTGATCCTTTACCGGACGAAGGTTCGCCACAATGCCGACGATGCGCGAGCCGCGCGGTATCCCGAGGCGCTCGCAGGCGGAAGGATTTCCCAGACCGCGGCTGAACTTCGTCATGTCCACACCCTGATAGACGACCTGCACGCGGCCGGGTTCAAGCTGTTCGGTCTCGACGGCAATCCGTTTGGCTTCCTGAGAATTTGCCATGATGCCGTCGGTGCGCAGATTCAGCAGACGAAACATCGACCGGAGAAGGGGCGTGTACCAGTATCCGGTATTGAGACGGCTGGTGATAACAATGCGGTCCGAGGCGAGCGACGACAACACCGCAAAGGCCGCGGTCTTGTTCATGTACGCGTGGACGATCTGGATACCGTTCTGCCGGAGATAGCGGCGGAAGCGCCCGAGCTGCACCAGACCGCTCCAGGAGTTGACGCTCGGGGTAGGGAAAACCGCGATCTGGCAGATTCCTTCCAGGGTCCGCAATTGCGGACTGTCTTCCAGACAACACGTGTGAACGCCAAACCGGTTGCTGTCGAGCCGCTTCGCAGTTTCGACGACCTGCCGTTCGGTGCCGGCGTCGAGTCCTACAGTGTCGGATAGCAGGCAGACGCGGATACGGTCGCCCGCCGCCTTCAGGCCTGGCTGCGAGCTTGTTCCCATGCCTGAGGTTTCCCTTTGGTAATGCGGACCACATTGCGTTCGACGGCGCCCACCGAGCGGAAGAAGTCCAGGGTATCGGTGTCATACCATTCCAGCCGGCCGTAGCGCTGCGGATTGGAGTTCAGCTCCAGGTGCAGGGTGCCGCCGTCGCGAAGATGGGAGGTAGCATCGTCGACAAAGAAGCGCCATTCGGAGGCGCCCCACTCGTCCGGCTGCTGATGGCGGTTGAAGCATATCCAGAAGGCGGTAATCAGGTCGAGATCGCGGAAGGGAAGCGACATGGGCACGAAGCGCTCGATGAGCAGCGGGGAGACGCGGCTGGCGCACGACAGCGCCGCCAGCATTTCGCCGTAGACCCGTGCTTCCACGCTGGTGAGCGCCGCCGGGGGAGCGTCGACCCCGTGGCATTCGTGCCCGCAGGCCAGAGCGGCAGCGAGAAAATATCCCGGCCCGCAGCCGATGTCCAGAATGCGCAGGGGCGGGGAACGATGCAGCGAGAGCGCGCCGATGCGGGCGACGTTAAACGGGATCCAGAAGCGGTAGTCGGCGTACTTGGCGGCGCAGGCGGGGTCGGCGCGCCGGGCATCGGCCATTTCCGCCCCCAGCCTGGCGATGCGCGGCAGATCGGCGCGTTCGCGAATGCGCGCCGGCAGCCGGCACAATGCCAAGGAGCGATAGCGGCCGAGATGTGCCCAGGTCCGGACGAGTTCCAGATGACGCTCGGCGGAGTTGCGCGACAGCAGGGAACCGGCGATCACTCCGAGTAGCGAGGCCGGCTGGGACTGGACATGCGGCTGGCTCATGCAAGGGCTTCTTGGCCCTGCAGCGCCGCCTCCGCGGCCTCCAGCCGCCGGTACTCCTGCATGGCGGCCAACTGCAGCGCGCAGGAAAGCCCCATGATGACGTACAGGATCCCGCTATAGGCAATGCTCAGGAAGAAGGCGCCCACGCCGGCGATGAGTACGGTCATCTGCACGAACATGGCGGCGCGGCGCACGCGCAGGCTGGGAAAGCGGTCTCGCACCGGCGTCAGGCCCCTGAAACAGCGATAAAAGGGAATAAGGAACAGCGCCAGGCCGAGCAGGCCGGTTTCGCTGGAGAGCTCGGTGAAGGAATTATGGGTGTAGTGCCATGAGGGGCGCTTTCCGGCGGCCAGGGCCTCGCCCGCTTCGGCATCCATGAATTCGCCCGGGCCGACGCCAAACAGCGGATGCTCCGCGGTCAACTCGAGACTGCGGATCAGCATGAACTTGCGGGCTTCCGCCGACTGGGCGGCTTCTACCGAGGCCGCCGACTGGGGCTCAAAGAACGTTGTGAAGCGTTCGGTAATTCTCTGCGGTAGCAGAAAAGCCGCGAGGATGAGGAACAGCGTGCCTCCCATCACCAGAGTGGCCCGCTGGCTGGAGGTGGCGTGGATGAAGAAGAAAAGCACACCGATGGCCATGGCAAGCAGGCCCATGCGTGAACCGGTGCGCGAGGCCCCGACCAGCACCGGAATCATGAGGAACAGCAGACCAAATTTCATGATGCCCGACTTCATGCTCGAGGCGAACCAGAGCAACGGCAGTCCCAGCACGAGGTACAACGCCAGAAAGTTTGCGTCGGAGAGAGTATCGACCTTGTTGGCCCCCAGCCCCAGGCGGGGGTCGCCCATCCTGCCGCCGCCCATGGTGACCGACAGAATTCCGACCGCGGCCATTGCCAGCGCCGCAACCACGATGACCCGATAGCAGTCGTCCAGGGTGCGCACAAAAGCCGCCATGAAGAACAGCAGCGCCAGCGCCTGGACGGCCAACTGGAGAGTCTGAAAGCTGCCGCCCTTCCATACGCTGAATGGGACGCAAATGGCCACCCAGACGGTGAAGGCGGTCATCAGCCGGCCAATGTCGGTGCGGAAGAGGGCTTTTTCCATGCCGGTCATGAACATCCCGACCAGCAGAATGGGCTGAAGGACCAGACCGATGTGCAGCCAGGGCACCATCTCCGGAATGCGGCTGCAGTAAAAGAACAGGTAGACCAGCAGCAGATAGTGGAAAGGCTTGTAGAACTGCGGTCCCTTCTGCCGGCGCACACTCCTGAAGCGGGATTCGGCCTTGGGCGGCGCTGGCGGCTCCACGGCCACTGCGCTCGGGTAGATTGCTAAGTCGTCCGTGACTGCCGGCGTCATTGCCTGATACGTGGACATGTTCACCTGGTTACCCCGTTATTCTCCAGCTCTGGCGATAATTCCTTGACGATTCGTGCGGGATTGCCCACGGCTACGACCTGCGCAGCAATTGGCCGGACGACGACGGAACCGGCGCCGATGGTGGTGCCGGAACCAATGGCAGCCATTATGATGGAAGAAGCCCCAATCCAGCAATCAGAACCTATGTCGATCCACCGGAATTCTCCCTCATCGGAACCGGTGATTCCCCCTATGGTATCGCGGGCATGCTGGTGGCGTCCGCTGAGGACCTGCACCTGGGAGGCAATCTGCGTCCGGTCGCCGACGGAGCAGCGTCCCAGAATGCAGTACGAGCCGACATAGACGCCGCGTCCCAGTACGGCATCGGGATGGGCGAAAAACGAGCCAAAGGACACACGGCTGTAGAGCGAACACCGCTTCAGCGTGAGTTTGTAGAAGGCGATCCGGAAGTAGTCGCCGAGGATACCGGGAACCATGGCGGCGGCATGGGCGCCGATATCGAAGGTCGCGGGGAAGTGGCCGAAGCCGGCAAGAGCCGCCGCGGGCAGCGCCAGCGCCAGGAACAGCGCGTGCAGGCAGAATTTGAGCGTTTTTTTCATCCCCAAGGATGCGAATGATGGCGGGAGGAAGACGGGGACAAGTATAGCATTGGATTCGCAATCAACCGAGCGGTTTGGGTCAGCATTCGCAGCGCCGGTCTTGGTCTGGGAAGCAATTTCGAAACAGGCCTGATACGCGGTCATCATGGACGGTGGAGTGCACGATGCAAGTGAATCCCCATCTGACATTCAAGGGCGAATGCGAGGCGGCATTCAGGTTTTACGAGCGGTGTCTGGGCGGCAAAATCGTGGCGATGATGACCTATGGCGAATCGCCGATGGCCGGAGAGACTGAGCCCGCGCGGCGCGACAGGATTCTCCACGCCACGCTCGCGCTGGGCGAGTACCGGATCACCGGCGGTGATGTGCCTGCGGAGAATTATGAGAAACCTCAGGGGTTTTCCGTATTCCTGAATGTGGACAGCGCGGCGGAAGCCGTTCGCATCTTCAACGCCCTGGCGCAGGGTGGAAGGGTGCAGATAGCCATGCGGGAGACTTTCTGGGCGCAGCGCTTCGGCATGCTGGTTGACCGGTTTGGCACGCCCTGGCTGATCAATTGCCGGAGGGCGTGAGGGGCGCATCTAAAGCTACGCCCCTCAAAACCGCGGTGACTGATCAGAGTTTCTCTCCGTCAGCATTTCAGGCTTCCACACTAAATGAGGCTTACCGCCATGGGATACACTGCCGTAGAGCCGAGCCATGCGCGTCCTGTATTTTTCGCCGCGAATCTGCTGGCCCACAATTTCCGGCGCCCACCTGCGCGACTTCTATTTCGCGCGGCAACTGGCGCGCGCCGGCAGGCTCACCTACCTTGGGCTGGTGAACGAGGAAGCAGGCCCCCAGGCCGACGAATTACGGCAGCGGCTGGAGCCGCAGAACGGAACCGAAGTTCTGGCCATCCGCCGCGAGCGCGGCTACCGGCCGGCGAATATCGTGCGCGGACTCATCGGGCCAACGCCGCTTAACGTCCTGAACTACACCTCGCCGCGGGTGATGGCGCAACTCGATCTTCTGCTGCGGGAGCGGAGCTTTGACGTGGCCCAGATCGAGAGCATGCACCTGATCGCCTACGCCCGGCGCATTCGCCAGACGGCGCCGCGCACGCGCCTGATTCTCGACTGGCACAACATCGAATCCGAAATCCTGGCCCGCTATGCGGAGAACGACCCGAACCGGCTGCGCGCGTGGTATGCCCGGCGGACGGCCGGGCTGTCGCGTGAGGTGGAAGACGAACTCCTGCGGCTGTGCCATGCGCACACGGTGTGCAGCGAGCGCGAGCGCGATGTGCTGCTGCGCCGGGTCCCGGAAGCGCGCGTCGAGGTGGCCGGCAACGGCGTGGACTGCGACTTTTTCGCGGAGGCTCCCGCGCCGGGCGCCGCCCGCCATGACGTGCTGTTCATGGGCCGAATGGACTACCACGCCAACATCGATGCGGCGCTGTATTTCGTGCGCAAGGTATGGCCGCTGGTGCGCGCCCGCCGTCCGGAGCTGCGGCTGACGATCGTGGGCGCGCAGCCGCCACGGCAGATTCTCGCATTGCGCGGGCAGGACATCGTCGTGACCGGCACCGTGGAAGACGTACGTCCCTGGTATAGCAGCGCTCTGGTGTCGGTTGTGCCGCTGCGGGTGGCGGGCGGGACGCGGTTGAAGGTGCTGGAGGCCATGGCTGCGGGAACGCTTGTGGTTTCGACGACGCTCGGCGCTGAGGGACTCGCGGTGACGCACGGCAGGGAAATCCTGATTGCGGATTCGCCGGAGGCGATGGCGGAGGCGATCGCATCGGTGGAGCCGGGAAGTCCTGCATGGCAGCAGTTGACGGCCAACGCCCGCCGCCTGGCGCGGGCGAAGTATGACTGGTCAGCGGTGGGAGAGACACTGTTGCGCCTGCATGCGGAACAGGTTGAAATGGGTGCGGCATGCCTCCGGGCGAAATAGAGGTCACGGCTCAGCCGCCGGCGGCGACGGCGGGGAAGCGGCCGACGGTGCGCCGCAGGCTGGCTCTGCTGGTCCTTGTCGTTCTGCTGGGCGGGTTAGCCCTGTTCCTGCTGGCGCATGCGGGGTCGTTCCTCATCATCGATGAACCCCGGCGGTCGGATGTGATTGTTGCGCTCGAGGACGAGGGCGGCTCGGTGGGATACGACCATGCCGTGGTGCTTCAACGGTACGGCTATGCGGCGAGAATTCTCCTCGACGCCGATGTGGCCCACGAGTTCTACGGCAGAACGGAGGCCGAGCTGGCCGAGGATTTCCTCCGGCGCACGAAACAGAGCACCACTGAAATCTGTCCCACCGTGGCCGACAGCACCTTCGCCGAAGCCGCCGACGTACAGCGCTGCCTTCAGCGGATAGGTGCGAGCTCGGCGATTATCGTGACGGCGGACTTTCAGACTCGCCGGGCGCTGTCCATCTTCCGCAAGCGCCTGCCCCAGTATCGCTGGTCCGTGGCGGCGTCGTCCTCTCCCTGGCACTATGCCGACCAGTACTGGCAGCACCGCGCGTGGGCCAAGACCGTGCTGCAGGAATGGGAGCAATTCTTGTGGTGGGAGCTGGCGGACCGCTGGCGGGGGGATGTGGTGCTGCGGTAAGCGGCTGCAGCCTTACGAAGCCGGCGCGTTGGCCAGCGTTTCCTGATAGAAACTGACCAGTTTGCGGCGATAGCTCTCGGGGGTGTAGCCGGATGCGACGCGGGCCAGCGCTGTCGCGCCAAGCCGGCCGGCAAGCTCGCGATCGGATAGGATGCGCCCGATCGCCCTGGCCATAGCCTCGGGATTTCCTGGCTGGACCAGCAGTCCCGTTACACCGTCTTCCAGAATCTCGGGAATACCTCCCACCGCGTTGGCCACAATGGGCCGCGCGGCCGCCATGGATTCCAGCACGACGTTCGGCGAACCCTCCGAGTGCGAGGGAACGGCAACCAGAGTGGCGAGCGCGTAATAGGGCCGGGGATCGCGCTGGAAGCCGGCGAAGAGGACGCGGTTGCCGAGCGCCAACTGTGATGCGAGGCGAAGCAGCGACGGGCGTTCCGGTCCCTCTCCCACCAGTACCACGCGAAAGGGTGGCACGCCTGACATGCTGTTGAGCGCAGCGGCGGCGCGGAGCAGCCCGGCGTGCCCCTTTTCCCGCGAAAGCCGTCCCACGGCGAGAATGACCGCTTCATCGTCGGCGAGTTCGAGGCTGCGGCGAAGGCCGGCGACCTCCTCCGGCGGCGGAGCCACGAAGGGCGTGACGCAGTTGTGCAGGAGGGTGATCCGCTCGCGCCTGACTCCCCGGGCCACCAGCACGTCGGCGAAGGGACGGCACATGGTGATCATGCGATACGCTCCCCGCAGCGACCAGCGGTCCAGCTGGGTATAGGCGCGATCGAGCCAGCTGGTGGTGGTGTAGCCGTGGTTCCAGGCGACCCAGGGATAGCTGCGATGCAGGCCAAGCAGACGCACCAGGAAATGCGATTTCACGTTGCGGGTTTCGAGGATGTCGGGATTCTGCTGCGCCACGACCCGCCTTAGCTGCGGCAAGACCCGGGTGTCCCATCGGCGGCGCTCGGCGACCGTGATTACGGACAGCCCGGCTTCTGCTGCCGCCACGGCAAGCGGACTTTCACCCGGGCCCCGGCGGTAGGTGAGGATGGTGACTTCGACGGCCGGCAATTCGCCTTCCGCGCGCGCGGCCATGGTGGCGAACCGGATGACGTTGCGCGCGGGACCGGTGACGGTATTGCTTTCAATCAGGGTGAGGACGCGGATGGGGCGATGGGTCAAGCGGGTTATGCGGGGTTCCCGGCGCGGGCGGAGACAGGCGTTGTGGCGGCCGCGGCGGACTGGTTGATGTTTTTCACCACCACGCGCGCGGGATTGCCCATGGCAACACAGTAGGGCGGAATATCGCTGATGACCACGCTGTTGGCGCCGATGATGGCACCCTCGCCGATGGTGACGCCTTTCAGGATGAAGGCGCCCTGGCCGATCCAGGCGTAGCGTCCGACCCGCACCGGCTTGACTTCCTCGGGGCGCGGGGGCAGGTCGGCGATGCGCTCCGCGGTGTCATGCGGATGCGAGTCGGTGTCCATGAGGCGCACGTCGGAGGAGATGTTGACATCGTCCTCGACGACAATTTCCCGGTTCACGGTAAAAATCACATTGTGCCCCAGCTCCACGCGATTGCCGAGAACCACCCGCGGCTCGTCGAAGATGCGGCCGCTGAAGAAATGGACTTTTCCGAAGAAGGTGACGTTGTCGCCGATGCAGATTTTCGTGTGGCCGAAGACGTAAGGGATGCGCTCCGTGCGGAAGTTCCTGCCCACCCTCTCGCAGCGGCCGCGAAACAGCGGCTCGCGCACAAAATAGCTGAACAGCCAGCCCGCAGCCGCGGTACCGGACTGCTGCAGGTTAAAACCGAGCCGGAGGAGCGGATGAAGGAAGCGGGGAATGGGAAGCATGCTGGAGCGGACGCGCTGCGCCACGGTGCGAAGGCCGCGATAAAAGGGCGTCTCGCCGCGACGGATCCGGAGCATCAGGGAGGTCATCGGGTTTCGGTGGCCGGGGTCACACCGCCTGCAGCCGCTTCTGGAGATGGGAGTAGAGGTGCTCGAAGGAATCGAGTTCAGCCAGATTGTCCAGATCCATGGAGAGGCCGAACTCCTCCTCGACAACGTTCATCAGGGTGATGGCGGCGACCGAATCCCACGACTCCAGCGTGGCCGACGATGCGGTCTGGACCGCCTCCGTCGACAGGTCAGGAAATACCACCTGGAAGCAGTTCATCAGCCGTTCTCTGGTGTCATCCATGCGCCTCTGCTCTCCTCAATTCGCGCACCTCATGATAAAGCGTGGGGCAATTCGCCTCAAACTGCGAGCGTGTGAGGCGGAATCCGGTCTGCGGCTCCTCGCCGCTCAGGCCGGCGAAGAATTCGCGTAGCGGGCCGTTCTTGGCCGTAGGGGTGAAGCTGAAATCAATGGCGTCGGCGGCGGTGGCTTCGAAGAGCATCCTGAGCGTCTGGTGCTCGATGCGGCGGGCGAAGGCGCGGCAGCTCATCACCCAGCTCTCAACCGCAAGATGATCGGAATGCAGGCGGCCGGCGACCACGGCGATAGTGCCAAGAGGGCCGAACCTGTCTTCGTAGCTGACGGCGACCCAGACGGCGCCCGGAGCGGACAGCAGCTTGCGCCAGTCGGCCTCGGTGTAGCGCCGGCCGTTGAGGTTGAACTGGTTGGTCTTGTTGACCAGTTCGAGCACCCGCGGCTCGGTGGCCGCGAAGTCGAAGGTAATGGTAGCGCCGATCTGCTGCAGAAAGCTCTCCGGCGCGGCTCCGCCGGAAGCCTGCTCGTGGAACGCCGCGCTCCGCCGGATGCTCTCCAGACGGAGAGCGTCGTCTTTCGATACCTGCTCCCTGCCGCAGAGATCGCGCAGCCGGCGCATCATCGCCAGACCGGCGGGATAGTCGTCCTTGGGGAAGAGCACGCATTCGATTCCGGGATGGGCGGCGGCGACCTCGGCCAGCTCCATGGGGCTGTCGTCAACGAAGATGACGCTGTCGGCGGCGATGTTCCAGGCCTCCAGAATGCGCGCCACACTGCCGGACTTGGCCTTCCAGTGCACCTCGACGGGGAACACGTGCTCGGGCCGGAGCAGCAGGTCGTTGCGCTCGAAGGCCTTCGCCACCACGGCCGGATCGTTCTTGCTGGCGGCGGCAATCAGCGTGCCCGACCGCGCGAGCGATGCGAGAAGCTTCTGATAGAGCCCGTGCAGTTGTGCGTGACTGGTGAGGTCCCAGGTGATGGCCTCGGGCCCTACCTCGCCGACGATGCCGTTCCAGAGGGTATCGTCGAGGTCGGAGATGATGCCCTTCTTGGGCGCGGGCGGCGCCAGGGCGCGCGCGAGCTGCGCAGCCAGCCGGTCGGCATGACGCATGGTGTACGGCAAACCGGTGTAGAGATCGCTCTTCAGATCGAGGCGTTCCGCCGCCGGCGAGTCTTCCGCCAGCCGCTGCGGGTTGACGATGGCGAGCCGCCCCGTCTGCCCCAGCCCGGCAGCGAAGTGGAGAAGATCGGTTTCGAGGAGCATCTGGTGGCCGGAGGCCAGCCAGCCCGGGGTGTGGAAAAGCGGCGGCAGAGGCAGGCAGGGAAGCGAGAGCGCGATCCGCGGGCCGGCGGGAATCCGGACAAGCGCGGCGGCAACGCGGTCCAGCATAAGACGCGCGCCGGCGACAATGTCATGCGCCGCCGCAGGGCCCCAGTCTCCAGCGCTGCGATAACCGAGGCGCGGATCGAGGTCAGACCATTCCAGTGCGATGGCGAGAGCGTCGGCAGGCGCGGAGGCGGCAGCGGCTTCCAGAGTGCCCGCCAGATCTCCGAACAGGCCGGGGGCGATGGTCACTCGGCGGTCAGGCAGCGCCTGCTGCAGCCGTGCGGCCAGAAATGTTTGCAGATGCAGAGGCGTGAAGCCGCAGGCCAGGGTGACGGTGAAGGGGCGCGCATCACGGGGCGCGCTTTGCGTGATCTTCAGTGCTTCGGTGATGGTCACGTCGAAAACCCCGAGACGGTCTGAGGCGGCATGGGCAATGCGAGCTGGTTAACCATCACTATATGCAATCGCGAGACGGGGACGCAAGACTTACGAGCGGCGGGGAAGCGAGTGCTGCCCATTTCGGCAGCTGTTTCCGGTGGCGGGATCTGCCGCCCCTGGAAAACCAATCTCCCGGTTACAATGGTGCGCAATGAAAACCATACAGAGGGTGACCATTGTAGGCGGATGCGGCCATGTCGGCCTGCCGCTGGGCATCGTGCTGGCCAGCAAGGCTGGTCTGCAGGTCGATTTGCTGGATATCGACCCGAAGAAAGTGGAGCAGGTGAACTCGGGGACGATGCCGTTCATGGAGCGCGGCGCCGACGAGCTGTTGCGCGAGGTCGCGGGCCGGTCGCTGACCGCGACGCTCAATGCCGCCTGCATCAACGAGGCCGATGCGGTGATCACCGTGGTGGGCACGCCGGTGGACCGGCACCTGAACCCCACGGTGGGCGAGGTCTACCGCAGCATTGACGCGCTGCTCGATCGCATGCAGGACGGCACGCTGCTGGTGCTGCGCAGCACGGTTTACCCCGGGGTCACCAGGCTGGTATACGAGCGGCTGCGCAAGCTGAAGCGCAACGTGCTGTTGGCCTTCTGTCCGGAGCGCATCGCGGAGGGCAACGCCATCGAGGAGCTGATCCGGCTACCGCAGATCGTCTCGGGATTTGAGCCGGAGGCAATCGCCGCGGCCAGGCGGCTGTTCGGGACCATCGCCCCAAGCCTGATCGAGCTGACGCCGCCGGAGGCGGAGGTGGCGAAGCTGTTCACCAATGCCTGGCGGTACGCGAATTTTGCCATCTCCAACCAGTTCTACATGCTGGCACAGAGCCGCGGGCTGGATTTCTACCGCATTCACGATGCGGTCACGCGCGACTATCCGCGCATGCGCAGCTTCGCCCGGGCGGGCTTCGCCGCCGGACCCTGCCTACTGAAGGACACGCTGCAACTGGCGGCATATTCGCAGAACAATTTTTTCCTGGGGCATGCGGCCATGCTGATCAACGAAGGGCTGCCGATGTTCCTGGTGGAACAGCTTCGGCCTTGCGATCTGGCGAACAAGCGGGTGGCGATCCTGGGCATGGCTTTCAAGGCGGAGTCCGATGACAGCCGCGACAGCCTTTCCTACAAGCTGAAGAAGCTGCTGGAGGTGGAGGCGCTGGAAGTGCTGTGCACCGATCCGTACGTCGCGGACAGCTCGCTGGTGCCGCTGGAGACGGCTCTCCGGAAGGCGGACATCGTGATCGTCGGCGCGCCCCACGCGGTGTACCGGGAGCTGGAGATTCCGGAGGGCAAGGTGGTGCTCGATCCGTGGAACTTTTTCCCGGTGCGGGCGATGGCGTCGACAACGGCATAGTGAACATGAAAATCCTCGTCACCGGCTCGGCCGGGTTCATCAATGGTTATCTGGTCCAGGAGCTGCTGGATGCCGGGCACTCGGTGGTGGGCCTGGACAATTACAGCAAGTACGGCAAGCTGGAGAAGAGCTACGACCTGCATCCGCGCTACCGGCTGTTTCAGGGCGACGCCAAAGACACGGACCTGCTGAACGATCTGCTGGAGGACTGCGATCATTTTGTCGCAGCGGCGGCGATGATCGGCGGCATCAGCTACTTCCACGAGTTTGCCTACGATCTGATCGCCGAGAACGAGCGCATTACCGCCGCCGCCTTCGACGCTGCCATCCGCGCCCACAAGCACGGCCGGTTGCAGAAAATCACGGTCATCTCTTCCAGCATGGTCTTCGAGAACACCAGCGAATTTCCCACGCCGGAGGGGGCTCAGCGGCGGTCGGCGCCGCCCAGTTCGACCTACGGTTTCCAGAAGCTGGCGACCGAATATTTCGCCCAGGGAGCGTGGGAGCAGTACCGGCTGCCCTATACCATCGCGCGGCCGTTCAACTGCGTGGGCGTGGGCGAGAAGCGGGCGCTGGCCGACCGCGACATCATGAGCGGCAACGTGAAGCTGGCCATGTCGCATGTGGTTCCCGATCTGGTGCAGAAGGTCCTGAAGGCGCAGGATCCGCTGCACATCCTGGGCAGCGGCAAACAGGTGCGGCACTATACCTACGGCGGCGATCTGGCGAAGGGCATCAGGATCTGCATCGAACATCCGGCAGCGATGAACAACGATTTCAATCTTTCGACGGCAAAGCGGACCACGGTACTGGAGCTGGCAGAGAGCATCTGGAACAAGATCCATAAGGGCAGCAAGCCTTTTCGCTATGTTTCCGATCC
>Ga0335081_10003152_pt1 | contig 25921 bp, 18 predicted proteins | sample Lox_Sample_35_FD_206713 | JGI IMG/M metagenome (GOLD analysis project Ga0335081, IMG submission 206713) | Soil microbial communities from Loxahatchee National Wildlife Refuge, Florida, United States - Lox_Sample_3.5 | ecosystem: Environmental > Terrestrial > Soil > Wetlands | place: USA...
AACCGGGCTTCACGCCGAGCTTATCGAGCCGCGACGGAGGATGAAGAATTTTCTGCTCCCACCGGCCGGCGCGCGGGCCAAGCTGGAGCATCAGCGTTCCTTCGGGCGATGCGATCTCCAGCCAGTCACCGCGTGCTTTGACGGATTGCATGGAAGCAAAGGGAATTTTCACGCGGAAATCGCCGCGGAACAGGAGGTAGTCCGTTTCCAGCATGCTTTTTCCCGTGGAAGTTTTTCCCTCGAACCGCGCCGTGCAGACCATCTCCTGACCCATTCAATCCTCCCACGCGGTAACAAACGCGGTAACGATTATGTCGGGCTTTCTTGCCTATTGCTGCTGCGAGGGCAGGCGGAAATCGACGCGCCGGTCGCGGTTGATCTGCGCCGTGAACTGCCGGTCGACGGTCGAGAGCGGAACGCGCTTTTCGACGTGGTCGCGCGTGGTGAAAACGAACTGGTCGCCTTCCACGCGATAGCTGACGACGGCCTGAATGGTGTGGTCGGTGAACGCGATCAGGTAATAGTCCGGTGGGCGGTAGTACGATTCAGAGGTGCTGCCGTTGGGCGGCGTCGGGGAGTACTGGTTGATCACCACTGGCGGAGCCGGTTGAGAAACGTAGGAACTGCCTCCGTAATACCCGGAAGAGTCGTAGGGATAACTGTAGCTGTAGCCGGGGTCGTAGTAGCCTCCGCCGGAACCGATGCAATCGTAGTAACTGCAGTCATCATAATATCCATATCCGGGCCAGCCCCAGCCGAAGCCCGCGTACGGCCAGCCCCAACCATATCCCCAGTAGGGCCAGCCCCAGCCGAATCCGAGGCCGTAGCCAAGACCGTACCCGTAGCCGAAGCGTCCGTAACCGCCGTAGCCGTAACGTCCGTATCCCCCATAACCGCGTCCATACCCGCCGTAACCACCGTAACCGCCACGGAATCCGCCCCCGAGCGTGCCCCCGCGGAAGCCGCCGCCAAGCGTGCCGCCTCGGGATGCGCCCCCGAGCGTGCCCCCTCGGAACCCGCCCGCGCTTCCGCTAAATCCGCGCGATACGCCGCCCATACTGCGCGCGCCGCCGAATCCACCGCCTCCGAACGATCCTCCATGAAATCCACCCCCGCCGCCGCCCATATGTCCGCCGCCACCACCACCGCCGTGGCCGCCGCCTCCGCGTTGCGCAAGGGTGATCGCCGGGGCGAGCGAAAGAATGAAAACCAACCGCAGGAGTCTCATACCGACCTCTCCTGCTTGCAGCTTACTGCGAATCCCTCCACCGCGCAAGCAAGTTAATGTGTTGATCGATAAAGCGATCACTCGACTGGCAAATATAACTGCCCGGGACTCAGTTGTCCGCTCCAACCAATCTGGATCTGTGGAGTCCGTGGTACTGGATCGGGTAGCCGCAAATTAATCTGATACAGGCCAGCGTAACCGGGCGTGACTCCGGCGTAAAGAATCAGCGCCGGATCCACGGGCGTTCCGTTCAGCCACACGCCGAATCCGGGCGTGGCCAGCGGCGCGGCCGAGGCAGGCGCCTGGTTCGGAAGCGGCTGCGGAAGCGTCGGACCGAGGCCGGTGGCCCACAGGACGATCACTTCGCCCGGCTGAGCCGGCGCGACCGTGGTCACTGTCGTGCCGTCCAAGTGGACGGCGAGCACGGTGGTCGGATCGGTTTCGTACATCGCCGGCGCGACCGCGCTCAACACGATGGGCACCGCCGGCCCCGCGACCCCGTCCACTTCAATCTGCACCGTCGCCGGACCGGCGGCAAGATAATTGGGGACCAGCAGATTAATTTGCCCCGGCGAGACGTACCACAAATTCGCCGCGATCTGATTGATCAGCACGCGCACGCCGGTGCCCGGCAGCGCGGTGGGCAGCATCCCCGCGGAGATGTCGTCGGCAGTGAGCGCCGCGGTCGTGAAGGCAAGATTCACTCCGTAAATCGTCACAAAGCTGTTGGGCGCGTAATATCCCGCGATCGCCGCGGCGGTGTTGGCGATGCTCGCCGCGGTGTAATAGGGCGCGCTCGACGGCGGGCCTTGAAAGAACGCAAGAATGCCCAGGATCGCAAGTCCGCTCATGAACAGATAGTGCGATCAGAGCCGAAAATTTATCACCTGAGATTCGTTGCATTTTAGGACTATCGTTACTGGTCTCGAAGCGCGCGCATCGGGTCGACTCGCGCGGCGTTGAGTGCGGGCATCAGGCTCGCCGCCAGGCCGACCAGCAGCAGAATCGCGCTGACGGAAACGAACGTCGCGGGATCGAGCGGTTGAACCCCGTACAGCAGAGCGCTTAATTGCCGCGTCAGCGCGGCCGACGCAGCCAGTCCGATGGCAATCCCGCCCAGCGCCAGCGCGACTCCACGCCCCAGAATCAGAGAAAGAATATTGCCGCGTTGCGCTCCGAGCGCCATGCGAACGCCGATTTCCATGGTGCGTTGCGCAACCATGCAGGCCAGCACCGCGTACAGTCCGAGCGCCGCCAGAAACAGCGCAGCCGCGGCAAAAACGCTGAGCAGCATGGTTTGAAAACGCGGTTCCGCCGCGGCTCTGTAGATCGTTTCCTGCATGGTACGGACCTGATACACCGGCACCTCAGGATTCAGCGCGGCAACCTTCGCGCGCAGAGCGCCGGCGATCGCGGCCGGATCGGTCGAGGTGCGGATCACCAGCGTCGGCCAGGTAATCACGGCCTGGGTCCACGGCAGGTAATACTGCGGCATGAAGCCCTCCTTGAGTCCAGTGCGCTTCACGTCTCCTACGACTCCCACCACTTCACGCACCGGGTGTTTGATGGTCCCATCGCCGATGCCCGGCTCGATATGTTTGCCGATCACGTTCTCGCCGGGAAAATATTTGCGCGCGAACGCCTGGTTGACGATGATGACGGGCTTGGAGTGCGTCGTGTCCGCTTCGGTGAACTCGCGGCCGGAGACGATCGGGATGCGCATCGTCTCGAAGAAACCCGGCGTGGCGACCACCATGGGCTCGGAGGGTTCATGACCCGGCGCGGCAGGGCGGCCCTCGATCTCGAATGAGATCGAAAATAAACTGCCGGAAAGAGGCAGCGGCCAACTGGCAGCCACGTCGTGGACTCCGGGGATCGCGGCGAGTCGCGATTTCAGCTGGTCATAGAACTGGATTCGCGCGTCGTGACCGGCCGGGACGGCGAGCTTTGCGGTCAGGACGTTGTGCGCGTCGAAACCGGGCTGGATGCTTTCGATGCGCAGGAAGCTGCGAATCAGCAGGCCCGCGCCGATCACCAGCGTGACGCCAAGCGCCGTTTCGGCGATCACTAACGAGTTCTGCGCGAAGTGCTGCCCCGGCCCGCCGGTGACGCTGCGGCCCGCGTCGCGCAAAGCGCTCAGTGGTTCGACGCCCGACATCTTCCACGCGGCCAGAACGCCCGAGAGGATACCGGTCGCAATTGAAATCGCGAGGGCGAACGCGAGAACGGTCGCATCGATCGAGACGTTCGCCAGGCGTGGGACGGTTTCCGGGACGAAGCGCAGCAGAGCGTCCGCGCCCCAGGCGGCCAGCAGTCCGCCGGCCAGTCCGCCGCACACCGAAAGAATCGTCGATTCGGCCAGAATCTGGCGTATGATTTCACCGCGCCGCGCGCCGACCGCCGCGAGCAGCGCGATTTCGCCGCGCCGCCGCGAAACCCGCGCGAGCATCAGCCCGGCCACGTTCACGCACGCGATCAGCAGCACGAAACCCACGGCCGCGAACAGCACGCGCAGGGCGGGACGCGTGTCGCTGACCAGTTCCTCGAGCTCCGGCTTCACCACCATTCGCGTCATATCTGCGTTTTCCTTCACATATTGCGCCGCGAGATCGCGCGCGATCACTCCCAGATCGGCCTGGGCCTGGGCGAGCGGCACGCCCGGTTTCAGCTGGCCCACCAGGCTCAGGACGCCCGCGCCGCGCTGCTCCGCCATGCTCCTCGTTCCATCCGCATCGTCGGAAAGGGTGGTCCACAGCTCCGGAGCGGGCGTCTTGATGGGGAACGAAAAACCGCGCGGCATCACCCCGGCGACGACATGCGGCGAGCCGTCGAGCTTGATGATCGTGCCCACAATGTCCTGCCTTCCCGCAAACGCCGATTGCCACAGATCCCAGCTCAACATAGCGACGTGACGGTCCTTCTGCTCGTCCGCCGGCGAAAAATCGTGCCCCAGCATCGGCGCGACGCCGAGCGTTTGGAAGAAATTCGCCGAAACAATCTCCGTCTCGAGCTGCCGCGCGTCGCCCGCTTTCGTGAGCGTGCTCCCCGAGGACCGGTACGATGCCAACGCGGACAGGGAATGATTCTGCGCGCGGAAGTCGAAAAAATTGGGATAGCTGACCGTGTCAGTATCGTCGGGAAGATCGTAGGCGATGAACAGAAGTCGATCGGAGTCGGGAAAAGGCAGCGGACGCAGCAGCACGGAGCTCACCAGGCTGAACATCGCCGTCGTCGCACCGATGCCCAGGGCTAGCGTCAACACGGTTCCCAGCGTGAATCCGGGAGATTTTCGAAGTCGCCGCAAAGCGAAGCGGAGATCGCGTCGCATTCCCCGTTCCAACGCATCCCGACGACCATTCCAAGTGACTGAATCATCTCGCCATGCATTCTGCCGCAGTGTCCGAATCCATGTCGGCGTGTCCGTTCCTGACAAGTTGCCCAACATTTACAATAATTTACAACCTTGCCCAGGGCCGGAGCCGGGGCGCCTTAACATCGTTAAGTGCATGAGAACCGTTATTTTGGGCGGAAAAGCGCAAGGTTCTGTGTTTTTTCGCGATATGAAGCCGACGGAACCAATTTGCATGGAATCGTCGTATAGTGGCTATGTTGGAGGTTTCAATGCGCCTTTTCGCCCTTGGCTTGGTGTGCGCAGGGTTGGCCGCCGCAGCCCCCGTCCCGGGACCCACGTTTTATAAGGACGTGCTCCCGATTCTGCAAAAAAACTGCCAGACCTGTCACAGGCCCGGCGAGGCAGCTCCCATGTCGTTGCTGACTTATCAAAACGCGCGTCCTTACGCGAAGTCGATCAAGGATGCGGTGCTGACCAAGAAGATGCCGCCATGGTTCGCTGATCCGCATTACGGCACGTTCGCCAATGACCGCACGCTCGCCGAAGCCGACGTCAAGACGCTCGTGGCGTGGGTCGATAGCGGCGCCAAGGCCGGTAACCAGTCCGACGCTCCGCCGGCGATCGCGTGGGCCGACGGATGGCAGATCGGCAAACCCGACATGGTTTTCGAAGTGCCCACGGCGTTCCATGTTCCGGCCTCTGGCACCATCGATTATCAATATGTCCGCTTGCCAACCAACTTCACCGAGGATAAGTACGTGCAGTTCGCCGAGGCCGTTCCGGGCGATCGCGAGCACGTGCATCATATCCTCGCGTTCATCCGCGATCCGCGTTCGCCGTGGATGAAGGATGCGCCGATCGGGGTGCCGTTCGTTCCCGAACATGAAAACGTCGGTGAAGTCCAACAAAACCAGCGCCAGGGTCAGCGCCAGGGCGGTAACGGCGGAGGAAATGGCGGCGGGGCGATCGGCGGCGGCGATATGCTTGCTGGCTACGCTCCGGGAACCGTTCCCGATACGCTCAAGCCGGGACAGGCGAAACTGATTCCCAAGGGCGCCGACATTATTTTCCAGATCCACTACACCGCGGACGGCAAAACCGGCGAGGACCACAGCCGCGTGGGCATCATTTTCTCCAAGGAAAAGCCCACCGAGCGGGTATTCTCCATGGCGGTGGTGAACCCCCGGATCAACATTCCGCCGGGAGATCCCAACTTCGAAGTGGATGCGAAGTTCACGCTTCAGGACGACGCCACGCTTGAAATGCTGCTCCCGCACATGCACCTGCGCGGCAAGGATTTCGAATACACGATCGTGTTTCCGGACGGCCGCAAGCAGGAAATTCTGAGCGTGCCGCACTACAGCTTCAGCTGGCAGCTTTCCTACTACCTGGAAAAACCCATGCTGTTGCCCAAGGGCACGGTCATCGAGTGCGTGGCGCACTACGACAACTCGCCCAACAATCCGAACAATCCCGATCCGACCAAGGAAGTGCATTACGGCGAGCAGAGCTGGGACGAGATGATGTTCGGCTTCTTCGACGTGTCGTTCCCCATCGACAAGAACCCGATGGATCTGATGCGTCCGCCGCGTCCGCATCCGGCGACCAGCGCGGCTCCGGCTGCTAATAATCAATAAGGTATGTCGGGCGGGGACTCATTTCGATGAGCCCCGCCCAAGCTTTCTTATGCGACTGATTCCTGCTTTTCTGGTCTTCTCCGTTGCCGCTTTCGCCGGCTCGCATGTGACCTTTCACAAGGACGTCGAGCCGATTCTCCAGCAGCACTGCCAGGAGTGCCATCGGCCCGGCGAAATCGCGCCGATGCCGCTGCTCACTTACGAGCAGGCGCGTCCGTGGGCGGCGGCCATCAAAACGGCCGTGCTGAAGCGCCAGATGCCTCCGTGGCCGGCCGATCCCAAGTACGGCGTGTTCTCAAACGACCGCTCGCTCACCCAAGATCAGATCGACACGCTGGTCGCCTGGGTGGACGCGAAGGCGCCCGAGGGCAACCCCGCCGACGCGCCCAAGCCGCGCGTGTGGGTGGAGGGATGGAACATCGGGAAACCCGACGCGATCGTTGAGATGCCGAACGCGTTTCACGTTCCCGCCGCGGGCGAGGTGGAATATCAGTACATCGTGGTGCCGACGGGGTTCACCGAAGATAAATGGGTGCAGTCGGTCGAGATCCGGCCATCGAACCGGACGGTGGTGCATCACGCCGTGGTGTTCATCCGCGCGCCCGGCGACAAGTGGCTCTCCGACGCCAAGCCGGGAGTTCCCTACGTGCCCACGGTAAACTCGCCGCAGCAGCGTTTTCTCAATACGGAAGGCGGATTCAACGACGTTCTGTGCATCTACACTCCGGGGATGGTTCCGGAGGTATGGAAACCGGGCGAAGCCAAGCAGATCAAAGCGGGCAGCGACATCGTTTTTCAGATGCACTATACGGTCAACGGCAAGGCCGGCGACGATCAGACGAAGGTGGGGTTGATTTTCGCGAAGCAACCCCCCGAGCGCCGGATCATCACCGTCGGCGCACTGAACAACACCTTCACCATCCCGGCAGGCGATGCGGATTATAAGGCCACGGCCATCGCGCCGGTGATGAATCCATCCACGCTGATCAGCCTGTTCCCGCACCTGCACCTGCGCGGGAAGGCGTTCCAGTACGATCTCATTTATCCCGACGGCCATACCGAAACGCTGCTTAAGGTCGACAACTGGAGCCTGAACTGGCAGCTCTCCTACGATCTCGCCAAGCCGCTCGACCTGGCGCCGGGGACCAAGATAAAAGCCACGGCATGGTGGGACAACTCGCCCAACAATCCCGCCAACCCCGACCCGACCAAGGACGTGCACTGGGGCGAGCAAAGCTGGGAAGAGATGTTCATCGGCTTTTTCGATGTGGCGGTCGATCCGAAAATCACGAACCGAACGTTTTATTCAAGGGTGAAGCTGGGGACAGAACAATAAATGGACAGCCGCACATGAACACGAATGAAACGCGAATGCTGACTTAATGATTCGCGTGAATGGGCGTTCATTCGCGGCCAACAAAAATGAGCTGCTTGATTCCAGTAACCTCGATGCGATAGTTTCGGAAGGGAAGTCATGATACGGCCTGTTGTTCTGCTCGCCGCAGCTGCGGCGCTTGCTCCGGCTCACGACGTGATCACCACCAAGGTCACTTACTCCAAGGAGATCGTCCGGCTGATCGACAAACGCTGCACCGGCTGCCATGTCCACACCGACAGCGACTCCGCGTTTCTGCTGACCAACTATGATGGCGCCCGGCCCTGGGCCAAGGCTATCAAGGAAGAGGTGGACGCGCGGCGCATGCCCCCGTGGCAAGCTGTGAAAGGCTTCGCCGAGTTCAAGGAAGACCGCGGCCTGACGCAGGAAGAAATCGAGCTGATCGATGACTGGGTAGAGGGCGGAGCCCCCGAGGGCAATCCCAAATTCGTTCCTGCCTCGCCCAAGATCCTCGACTGGAAGGACGCGGAGGCGCCGCAGAATTCTTCGGAAATCGTGGCAGGCAACGCGACCAAACTGGACTCGTCCGCGCGCGTGCTGGCGGTCCGGCCCAAGGATTTGAAAAAAGGCGCGAGCGTGCAGGTCCTCGCCGCGCGGCCCGACGGCAGCATCGCGCCGCTGCTGTGGATCTATCACTTCAATCCCGACTTCGCGCGGACTTATTATTACGTGGCGCCGCTGGACCTTCCCGCCGGCACCGAGATCGAGATGAGTCCGCCCGACGCGGGAACCGTCGCGCTGTTCGCCAAGGTCCCCAAAGCGAGCGCCCGGTCGACACGCGGCGGCGCAAGATAATTTTTTTGCCGCGAATGCGCGCGAATCAGCGCGAATAAGAAATTTTAGGATTTTGCGTTCATCCGCGTTCATTTGCGGCTAAAATAATTCGAAGAGGATAGCAGCCATCGTCAAGCTTTCGGTTCTTGCCTCATCGAGCGCGGGTAACTCCGCGCTGGTCGCCACCGATCGCACGCACGTGCTGGTGGATGCGGGGCTGAGCCGCAAGGAGACTTTCGAACGGCTGGCCGCGGCGGGCGTGGAGGCGGAGACGCTCGATGCGATTCTCATCACGCATGAGCACACCGATCATGTGGCTGGGTTGCAGGCCATCGCGCGCAAGCTCGATATCCCTGTTTTTCTGTCGCGCCTGACCGCGCCGGCGATCGCCTGGAGCGAGTGCACGCCCAAACTTGAACTGTTCCAGGCCGGCGCGAGCTTCACCATCGGCGATATCGATGTCACCAGCTTCACCATTCCGCACGACGCGGCCGACCCGGTGGGATTTTCGTTTCACTCCCAGGGAATCCGCATCGCCATCGCGACCGATTTGGGCTACCTGCCGGAATCGATCCGCTTCCATCTGTGCGGCGCCGACGTGCTGCTGCTTGAAGCCAATCACGACCTGGAGATGCTCAAGGTTGGGCCGTATCCCTGGCCGGTGAAGCAGCGCGTGATGGGGCGCATGGGGCATTTGTCGAACGAGGTCGCCTGCCGCTTCCTGCGCGAACACCTGGACTCGTCGACTTCGACCATCATTCTGGGCCACCTGAGCGAGCACAACAACCATCCTGCGATCGTGGAGAACTGTGCGGAGAAGGCGCTGGGCGGGCGAAGCCTGTTCACGCGGCTGATCGTTGCCGATCCGCGCGGGGCTACGGAGTCCGTCATCTACTAATGATTGCCCGATACACGCGGCCGGAGATGGGCCGCATTTTCTCCGACGAAAATCGTTTTGCCCAGTGGCTCGAAGTGGAGCTGGCCGCAAGCGAGGCGCTGGCCGCGCTGGGCCCGGTTCCCGTGGAAGCCGCGCGCGTTTTGCGGCAGCACGCCGGCTTCGACCTTGCGCGCATCCACGAGATCGAGCGCGAGGTGAAGCATGACGTGATCGCCTTCACCACCGCGGTCTCCGAGAAGATGGCCGCGGCCGGGGCGGCGGAGGCCTCGCGCTGGCTGCATTACGGGCTGACGTCGAACGATATCGTCGATACCGCGCAGGCGCTGGTGCTGAAGCAGGCAAGCGCGGTGATCGTGCGCGAGGCCGAAGCGCTCCAGGAAGTGCTGAAGCGCCGCGCGTTCGAATTCAAGAACACGCCGCAGATCGGGCGCACGCACGGGATGCACGCCGAGCCGATCACCTTCGGCCTGAAGATCGCGCTGTGGTATGACGAGCTGCGCCGCGGAATTTCCCGATTTCAGGCGGCCGCTGAAGAGGTGCGCGTGGGAAAAATTTCGGGCGCGGTGGGGACCTTCGGGCACATTTCACCCCAGGCGGAAGAAAAAATCTGCGCGCGTCTGGGACTCGAACCGGCGCCGATCGCTTCACAGGTGATCGCGCGCGACCGGCACGCGTTCTGGGTCTCTGCGCTCGCGCTGATCGCGGCGCTGTGCGAAAAAATCGCACTCGAGATCCGGCACCTCCAGCGCACCGAGGTGCGCGAGGCGGAAGAGCCGTTCACCGCGGGCCAGAAAGGCTCCTCGGCGATGCCGCACAAACGCAATCCGGTGACCGCCGAGCAGATTTGCGGCCTGTCGCGCGTGGTCCGGTCGAACGCCCAGGCCGGGTTTGAAAATATCGCGCTGTGGCATGAGCGCGACATCTCCCACTCCTCGGTGGAGCGTGTCATCCTGCCGGATTCGGCGATCCTCGTGGACTACATGCTGGCGCGGACACGTTGGCTGGTCGAGGGGATGCGGGTGTATCCGGAGCGGATGCGGCGCAATCTGGATAGTACCAAAGGCTTGATCTTCTCAGGACAACTCCTACTCGATCTGGCCGCGGCAGGAATGCTTCGGGAAGAGGCGTATAAGGTGGTCCAGGGTCACGCCATGCGCGCCTGGGAGACGGAGGGCGATTTTCGCGCGGCTGTGGAAAACGACGCAGAAGTGCTTTCTTATCTGTCGACTGAACAGATTGAACAAGTGTTCTCCGTGGAACGTTACCTGATTCACGCCCAAGCGATCTTTGACCGCGTTTTCTCCCGCTGAATCTGTGGGATAGGCCGTACCTAAACCGTTCTAAGAAAATCTCGGGGTCGGATTTCGGTCCTTCTGGGTTACACTGTTCGTGTACCATCCGATGAGCGCTTCACGCAATCTTGAGTATGATTTGGCGCGGGTCCTACTGGTGGACGACGATCCCCGGTCGCGTCTGACGCTCAAGACGGTGCTGGAGGCGGGCGGCTACAACGTGGATGCGGCGGCCAGCGCGGCGGAAGCCGTAGGAAAGCTGGACGAAGGCACTTACGAGCTGGTTTTGAGCGATTTGCAGATGGAATCGCCGGAAGCCGGGCTTAAGGTGCTGGCTCACGCGCGCATGATGAACTACAAACCGGCGACGGCGCTGATCACGACGTATCAGAACGGCGCCACCGAGCCGCGTCCGCACCAAAAGTCGATGCTGATCAAACCCGAAGATATTCCGGGATTGCTCAGCAAGGTCGCCGACCTGATCAGCCAGCGCGCTACGCGGCGGCTGGAGCGGGAACTGCGAATGGCCGGCGTGTAACGCGAATTTCCCGCTGTATCCTCCACGAGCCTGTTGAATCCATAGCAAAACAAGGCGCCGCCTGAAGGCTTCGCCTCAAATCCGAGGTCGCGATCGCCGGATCGTGCGTTGGTTCCGAGAGCGGACTTAACGCGACGCGAGCTTTCGGCCGGCGTTCAGATTGTCGAAATTCAGAATCGCGTTGAACACCAGGAAATAGCTGCCCTTGGTCTCAGTTCGCCAGAACGGATTGTTGGAGAACAGCAACACGTGCCCCTGGCCCAAGGGTGAATCGATCACCGCCGCGTGCTGCGCGAGTTCGCCGCCGTTGTCGAGCAGGCCCGAGACGAGCAGCTCATTCGCGTTGGCGTAGCGCAGAATCACACGAGGACGCTGCGCCGGCGGAATTACGTTGACGCCGTTCCGCAGTTGTTCATCGGTCAGCGGCGTCGCCTGCCACAGCTCCGCGTGCGGCTCTTCGGGGACCTCGGCCGGTGCGCGGCCTTCGGGCAGATCGACATCGTCGGCGGTGCCGCGGCCGGTTGGACGTTCCCGCGCTCCCGCACCACCGCCGCCGCGGCCGCCGCGGCCTCCTCCGCCGGCCATGTTCGATACGTTGAAGATCAGCGGATTGGAAGCAAAAATTGCCAGATTATCGTTCATCCCGTAGGCTACCGGACTTTCCGCATCCACCAGTTTCGAGCGCAGCGCCGATCCGATCACCTTCAGGCGCTGTCCTCTCCCTGCTGAAACGCCCGGCGCAAATCCGAAGTCGACCGCGAAATTCGATGTATCGGTGGCAGTGATCAGCAGACCACCCTTGCGCACGAAATCCTGCAAGTGTTCGAGCCCCTCCCATCCGAGGCCCGGACGCATATCGTCGGTGGAATCGTTCTTGCCGATATTGGGCGTGAGAGCGGTGGTCTTCCACGGCAGCGGATTGCCGTACATCGGCATGCCGTGGACGATGGTCGCGACGTTCCCGCGCGCCGCGCCCGGACCGAACACGATTACGTCGTATTTCGATCTCAGATCTTCTGTCTTGGCGGGTGTTTGCGTGCTGAAGTAATCGTAGGGAATCTTCAGGCGGTCGAATTCCATGCGCCACCAGCCTTCAGCCTGCGTGTTCATCCAGGTGTGCATGATGGCGATGCGCGCCGCGCGCAGGGGGTGCGTCTTCACGTCCGGCGCGGAATCGACGGCGTAGGCCTGAAGCCCGAGCTCGCCCGCGGCCTTGTTCATTTCATCCGCGGAGACTCCGTGCACGATGAACGAGCCGCGATTGAACTTGTGTCCCACGGCTTCAAACGGCTCCTCGGCCGCATCGAACGATGCGTTCGCGAACCGGTAGCGCAACGTAATCAGCGCCAGGTCCGCGTTGTGATTGATGAGGGACGTTGCGCCGGATCCGTGCACTTCGCCCGTCGCTTCCACCTCTCCGGAGACGCGAGTCATGGGGGCATCGAGAACCTTCAGGTCGGTGACGCGCGCGACCTGGACGTTCTGCAGTTCGCCGAACGTCCACGCCGTATCGTCGTAGGGACTCTTCTGTGGATCGTTGGGCGCCCAGTATTGGTAATCGAGCAATGTATCGGCGATGCGGCTGTAGGGCTGGTCCATGCGGATGATATAGCTGCCGGCGGCAAACGTGCGAGGCTCAGGTTTGGGTTTTTCTTCGGGACGATTTTCGTCGGTCGCGCCGCCGCGACCTCCGCGACCGCCACGTCCCGCGGGACGTTTCACCGCCATCAGCACCGTGAACGGCTGCGTCGCGCGAGAGATTTCGGCACCTTGCAAGTGCATCAGCTGCAGCAATTCGGCCTGTGCGCCTGGGCGGGGATCGTCGGCCGGAAAGACGTACGCCGCCGGACCCTCCACCTTCGGCTTTTCGATGGCGCGCTTGGATTTCAGATAGAAATTCCGCAGAAATAGTTTGTCGTTGCTGGCAAAAAACGCGAGTGCGGTCAACAACCCGGTTTCTTCGTAATTGTTGTTATCCCGCTGCGACCATTTCGTCTTGGGCAGCGGCGGATTCTGCTTGAACCAGGTGCGGGCGTACTCGTTGGGGCGCAATGTGCGCTCCTCGGTATCGGCGCCGCCGTTTCCGAACGTCTCATACAACCGGCTGATGCCGTTGTGCGTCGCGGCGATAAACATCAGGTATGCGGGCGACCAGGTGTCGAACGTTCCGTGGGTGAACACGCCCGGCATGCCGAACTTGGTCATCTCGGAAACGTTGTTCCATCCCATCATTTCCCATTCGTCAGCGAGAATCGGGTCGATCCACGCGTTATAAGGGCCGTCGCCGACGGTGTTGTCGTACAAATAGGGAACCGATTCATGCAGGTCGTGCAACACCTGCGCCTTCCATCCGACGAAAGTTTTGAGCACATTGCGCGTGAGCGCCAGCGTCATGCCCATCGCGTCGCGATTGTTATCGTGCGCGATGTAATGGCCCCAATAGATCAGATTCGGCCATTGCTTGCCGGGATTGGCCAGGTGCCATTTGTAGATGTCCACCATGCGATCACGCCCGTCCACCTCGACGATGGGTGTGATCAACGTGATGATGTTGTCGCGGATGAAACGGATGTAGGCACTGTCGTCCACGGCGAGGCGATAGGCGAGCTCCATCAGCGCGGTCGGCGCTCCGGTTTCGCTCGAGTGAATCGTGCCGGTGATGTAGTAAACGGGGGTCGATTCCGCGACCAGTTTTTCGGCCTCGGCGTCGTTCAGGCCGATCGTTCGCGGATCGCCGAGTTTCTCCAGGCGCGCGCGGTTTTCATCCAGGTGCGCGATCAGTTTCTCCGAAGCGACGGCGACGGCGATCATCTCGCGCCCTTCTTCCGTCTTGCCGATGGAAAAAACCTTCACGCGCGGAGTGGCTCTTTCGAGCATCCGCATGTACTTGTAGACTTCGGTCGAGTACGGAAGAATGCCCGGCGCGCCGGCTACGTCGCCGAGGACCACTTTGGGCGTCGGCACGGTTTTCGACGCAGGCAGATAATCGGTGAGCGGAGAGTTGAAAAACGGCTCTGTGGTGTATTCGCGGATTTTCGCGGTGTACGCTTCATCGATGGCCTGCGCCGCGTCGCGCCCAGGCTTCAAAGCGAGCACCGTGCTTGGCTGCGCCAACAATCCCGTCGCCAAGCTGACCCCCAGCAATAATCTCGAAATCATGTTTTTATTGACCTCGCCCCGAATGGTCGCGTGAAAACTACAGAGATGCCCCCGGCCTCACAGCCAGGGATGTTCCGCGCATGACGGCGCGGCACAGCCGCGCCGGTGACGGCGGGGGCTGCTCTTAACCTTCCCATGAATTCCAACCCTACTGCGGGCGCATCCAGATATCGTCGAGCACATCAACCGACGATTCCAGCGTCTCGCCCCCGACGGTCAGCCGCACCATGTACGTTCCGGGCTCCAACAGCGGACCTTGCTGAGCGCCGCGTCCGAACCCGCCGCCTCCGCCGAATCCTCCGGCGGCAACAAAGGGAACGCCGCGCGGTCCACGACCCCGGCCTTCGCCGCCGCCCGGTTCCTCGCCACGCCCACGGCCGCGACCCGGAGGGGCGGGCGGGGCCGGTCCGCGCATGTTCCACTGGAAGCTGTTCATTCCGGCTTTCACATCCACTTCCATCGAGCTGACCACCTTGTTATTCTGCAAAAACTCGACGGTCCCCTTGCCCGCATCGTTCTTCGCCCAGATGTGGACGGCCGTTCCGCCCTGGGGATTCTCTCCCTTGAAATCGCGATTGGTCACCTGGCGCAGGGCCTGGCGATCCAGCTTCCAGAGAACCGCGGGACGCGGCTCGAACAACACCACGTCGCCGTGCGGCGGCAGCTTTTCGAGCGGGGAGATGTCGTCGGCGATAAAGATCGAGCGTCCGTGCGTGGCCACAATCAGATCGCGATCGCGCGGGTGAATCAGAATATCGTCGACGCGCACGCTGGGCATCCCGGTCATGAAGCGTTTCCATTCCCGGCCGCCGTCGAGCGTGACGAACAATCCGTATTCCGTGCCGACGAATAACAGGTTCGGATTATCGTAATCCTCACGCAGCGCGTTGATGTTGCCGTTTCCGGGAAGATCGCCGGTCACATTCGTCCACGTCTTGCCGTAGTCGGTGGTCTTGAACAGGTACGGCTTCCAATCGTCGTTGCGATGATTGTCCAGCGCGACGTAGGCCGTCGCGGGGTCGAAATGCGACGGCTCGATGCGCGACACCTGCACGTAGCCTTTGGGCGCGCCGCTGATATTCTGCATCAGTTCCGTGAACGTCTCGCCGCCGTCGCGGCTCAGTTGCAGATTTCCGTCATCGGTGCCGATCCACAGGATGCCCGGCCGCGACGGCGATTCGCGCACCTGCGTGATCAGCGAGCTGGCCGAATAGCCATCGTGCTTCTCGGCCATGGGCCTGTCGCCGGGAACGCCCATGATGGCCATTTCCGGCGACCAGCGGTCGACGTTCTTGGTCAAGTCGGTCGGATTCATCCACCAGGTGTCGCCCCGATTGGTCGATTTGAAAAAGAACTGCGCGCCCATGTAGATCACCGAAGGATTGTGGGGCGAGATCTCGAACGGCGCGTTCCAATAGAAACGGAAGGGCTCGACATTGGGGGGCGCGTTGACCACGTTGGGGGGGCCTCCACGACCGAACCCTCCACGTCCGCCGGCTTCGGCTTCATTGGGAGGAGTCTGCGCGCCCACCGGATTCACCGCGCGATTGGACTCATTCGCCGCCGGCTGATTCGGCGGAACCGCGGTTGCGTTGGAAGTTCCGCGTCCCGCCGTCGGCCGGATGTTCTTCTGCACGCCGGTGCGCAGATCGTGACGGCTCATGTTGCCGTCTTGCGATTCGCCGTAGACCGTCGCCCAGTCGGTGGGATCCTGGCGCGTGTAAAATCCATCGCCGCCCGCGACCGTGAACCAGTCCGTATTGACCGGACCGTTATTGGAGCGCACCGCGCTGGGCCCGCACCACGCGTTGTTATCTTGCAGCCCTCCGCACACATAATAAGGATGCCGCATGTCGGCCGACACCTGGTAGAACTGGCCCACCGCAATGTCGTTGTGATAATCCCAGGTGAAACCGCCGTCGTAGCTGAAATCGACGCCGCCGTCATGGCCGACGGCCACGATCCGCGGATCTTTGGTGTTGATCCAGATGGCGTGATAATCGGTGTGCGATCCGGTCAGCGGCTTCCACGTTTTTCCGCTATCAAGCGACATCTGGCCCGGATTTCCGCCGACGAAAACTTTATCGGCATTCATCGGGTCCACGCGAATCTGGCTGAAATACGTGGGCCGCTGGTCCTGGTTGCTTTCGAACGTCCACGTCTTTCCGCCGTCGTCGGAGCGATACACGCCGCTGCCGTTGGGATTGGGCGGCTCATTTCCGCGGCCTCGCCCGCCGCCACTGAACTCCACGGCTGCGCCTCGCCCGCCGCGTGCTGGACCGCCCTCGGCCGTGGTTCCTCCGCCCGTTCCCGCGCTCGCGCCGACTTCCACCTGTGCGTAGATGGTCGACGGCTTGGCGCGGAAAATAGACATCGCGATGCGGCCGTAGATTCCGTCCTTTGACTTCGGCCATCCGGGACCATCGAGCTTGGTCCACGTCGCGCCCGCGTCCGTGGTCTTCCACAGAGCGCAGTTTGGGCCTCCGCCGTTATAGCCCCACCACGTTCTGCGCCGGGAAAACGAAGCGGCGTACAGAATCTTCGGATTTGACGGATCAATCGCGACATCGGTGAATCCGGTGTTCTCGTCGATGTACTTGGATTTGGTCCAGTGCGCGCCGCCGTCGGTGGACTTGTACAGTCCGCGCTCCGCATTGGGCCCGAACAGGTGCCCGTCGACCGCCGCGTAGACGTTCTTGGGATTGGTGGGGTCCACCACGATGCGTCCGATCGATTGCGTGTCTTCGAGCCCCAGATGATTCCAGGTTTTGCCGCCGTCGGTGGTGCCCCACATGCCGTCGCCGCTCGAGGAACTCTGGCGGTTGTTGGCCTCGCCCGTTCCGACGTAAACGACGTTGGGGTCGGAAGGCGCAATCCCGATCGCGCCGATGGACTCGTTCTGCATGTTGTCGAACTCGGAGTGCCAGTGATTTCCGCCATCGGTTGATTTCCACAGGCCGCCGGTCGCGAAGCCGACGTAAATGATCATCGGATCCTTTTCCGAGCCCGCGATATCGTCCACGCGGCCCATCATCGTCGCCGGGCCGATGGAGCGGAACTCGAATCCTCGCAACAACGGATCGTTGGACTGATTCGGCGGAGGCTCCGCGGGACTCTCCTGCGGAGCCGGGGGCTGCGCCCACAGGAATCCGGCGATCAAAAGACAAATCGAGGCAACCAGCAGCAGGAGGTAAGAACGTGAGCTACGCATCGGAATGTTTTCTCCACAGGAGGTTAATCGAAAATGTTACATCAAACGAAGGAGGAGCGGGCTGCCGCTCTTTTGCCGGCTGTCACAACTACTTTTCGATCGCCGCGTAGACCATGTTGCGGATCACGGTCATGTAGTGCGTTCGCGCGCGCGGCGACGTGATCATGAACACGACGAACATGTCTTCCTTGGGGTCCACCCAGAAATTGGTCCCGGCCACGCCATTCCAGGTGTAATCGCCGACCGAGCCGTTGTCAGGCGCGAGGCCCTCGGTGACGCGCACCGCGAACCCGAGTCCGAAGCTGTATCCCGGACCGGCGAAAAACGTAGGACCGTCGTGCGCGATGGTGGCGCCCAGGTGATCCGAGGTCATGAACTCGACCGTCTTAGGGCTCAGAATGCGATGCCCGTTCAGCACGCCGCGATTCAGCATCATTTGCAGGAATTTCGCGTAGTCCATCGCCGTGCTGACCATGCCGCCGCCGCCCGATTGCCACTTGCCTTCGACGCGCGGATCGGCGATTTGCGCGCCGATGCCGATGGTTCGGTCGTTGGGGAACGGCTCGGAGATTCGGGACTGCTTCGCCTTGTCCGTCACGTAGAAGCCGGTGTCGTTCATGCCCAGCACGTTCAGCAGATTTTTCTTTTCGAAATCGTACAAGGGCATTCCGGAGACGACTTCCACCACGCGGCCCAGAATGTCGGTGGCGTGGCTGTACTCCCAAACGGTCCCGGGCTGATATTGCAGCGGCAGCTTGGAGATGCGCTCGGCGAACTCTTCGTTGGTGTAATCGCCGTCGAGCACTTTGGATTTGTTGTAGGCCTGCTTCACCATCGAATTTCCGAAGATCCCGTAGGTCAGACCGGAGGTGTGGCGCATGAGGTCCTGAATGGTGATGGGACGGCGCAGCGGCTCGAGATCCAGCACCTTGGCGCCCGAAGCGTCGGTCTTCTCGACACCCACCTTCAGATTCCGCGGAGAGAACGCGGGAATGTACTTCGCCAGGGAATCCTGGAGCGAGATTTTGCCCTGCTCGAACAGCATCATCGCCGAGACGGTCGTGATCGGCTTGCTCATGGAATAAATGCGGAAGATGGCGTCGCGCGTCATCGGTGCTTTGGTGGCGGGATCGAGTTCGCCGGCGGCTTCATACCACGCGACCTTCCCGTGCCTGGCCACCAGCAGCACGGCGCCTGGCACCACGCCCTTGGCGCTTTCTTCCTTGACGAGCGTCATGATGCGCTCCAGCCGCTCGGCGGAAAGTCCGACTTCGGCCGGTTTCGCGCGCGGAAGCTCCTGCGCGGCGGTGACGGAAATTAGCGAGAGCGCGAGCAGAATCGCCGGTAGCGCGCGCGCAGTCATGAATCTGGGGGAACGGTTCACGATCATCTCCTTCGGATGGGTCAATGAGTTTCAGGTTACCCGATTCCACATCCGCTGCGCACGTGCCCGCCACGTGCGTCTCTGAAATTGCCGATGACCTGGATTGGCCCGAATGTAAGCTACAGAAAAAATTGGGGAAGAAAATTGGCGGGGACGACGGGGCTCGAACCCGCGACCTCCGACGTGACAGGCCGGCGTTCTAACCAACTGAACTACGTCCCCACATGGCTCGAATCGCGCGAAAATCTCCCGCGGATTCGTCTGCGTCGGACCTTCAGAATAACACATCGCGCCAACACGCTGCACTTTTTCGCGGCGATTCTGGTATCATGAGGGCAGATGTGGTTCCTGCCTCCGCGCCAGCGGACCTCCGGCTCGAGCAACACACCTTCCTGTTGTTTTGATTCTTGTCATATCGAATGAAGTCCAGCGTACAAATCAGCCGCGGCATTGAATCGCTTTTCGGGACGCGTGACGAAAATATCCGGCTCATCGAGGGCGGATTGAACGTTCGCACCCGCCTGCTCAACGACAGTCTTGAAATCGAAGGCGAGGATGGCGCCGTCGCGCGCGCGTCCGACATTTTGACCGATTACGTCGCCTTGGTTCGCGAAGGCCACGTCTTCAACAACGGCGATTTGAACAGCTTTCTGCGCGTGGTGACGGCGGATTCGGAAACCAGCCTGCGCGGACTGGTCGAGAGCGGGAAGCAGCGCAGCTTCGGTAAGAAAATCGTCGCGCCGAAAACCATGCAGCAGCGCCGCTACGTGGACGCGATCGAGCGCAACGACTTGGTCTTCGGAGTGGGACCGGCGGGCACCGGAAAAACGTACTTGGCGGTGGCCATGGCGGTTTCCGCGCTGATGTCGAAACGCGTCAGCCGGATCATCTTGACGCGGCCGGCGGTCGAAGCGGGCGAGCGGCTGGGGTTCTTGCCGGGAACGCTTCAGGAGAAGGTCGATCCGTACCTGCGGCCGTTGTACGACGCGCTGTACGACATGCTTGAAGCCGAAAAAATCGATAAGCTGCTGGAGCGCAATACCATCGAGGTCGCGCCGATCGCGTTCATGCGCGGCCGCACGCTGAACGACAGCTTCATTATCATGGACGAGGCGCAGAACTGCTCGCCGGAGCAGATGAAAATGATTCTGACGCGGCAGGGATTCAATTCCAAGATGGTGGTGACCGGAGATCCGACGCAGATCGATCTTCCGGGCGGGTTGCGCAGCGGCCTGATTGAAGTGATCGACGTTTTGCGCGGCATTGAGGGCATCACCTTCATGCAGTTCGACGAACGTGACGTGGTGCGTCACAGCCTGGTGCAGAAGATCGTGAAGGCGTACGAACGCTATAACGAAGTGATCGGCGCGAACCGGCAGTTATCGTTGAAGCTGACCGACACCGGTGCGGAAGCCGGGCCCGGCTCCGACGGTACGGCCGCCTGAGCGGCGTCCCATGTCTGACGACATACCTTTATTGTTTCGCCATCGCTCCGGAGCGCTGCGGAAGCGCGAGCTCCGCAGATTTTTCGCGGGCATGACCGCGCGCGTGGCGCCACGTCGCCAGATCGTGTGCCTGATCACCGACGATCAGGAACTGCGGCGGCTGAACCGCAATTTTCGCGCGGCCAATTACCCCACCGACGTTCTTTCGTTCCCCTCGGAACGCGGGGGAGAGATCGCGATCTCGGTTGACCGCGCGCGGGAGCAGGCGGCCGAGCACGGCCACAGCGTGGATGAAGAGATTCGCATTCTGATGCTGCACGGGGCGCTGCACCTGGCGGGAATGGATCACGAAACCGATCACGGCGCGATGCGCCGCGCGGAGATTCGCTGGCGCAAGCGGCTGGGCTTGCCACGCGGGCTGATCGAGAGGGCGCACGCATGATCATTGCACTCGCTTGCGCCGACGCCTTCATCGCGCTGATCGTAATACTGGTGACATGCGTCCAGGTGCTGTACCTCGAGTCGCTGCGGATTCGCGCGCGGGAGCGCGCCTCGCTCGAATTCTTCAAAGAGACGCTCGAAGCCAAGCTGGGCCTGGAGACCGAGCGCGGCTCGCTGACCTTTTCGCTCATCAAGCATGTCGGACTGGCGACCATCGGATGCCTGACTCTGGCCTTGACGTATGAGAGCGCGGAGCCCGCGCAGGCGCTCGTGGTCACCATCCTGCTCCTCGGCATGTACGTGGTCGCGGGAACCTACGTCCTTCCGCAGATCGTCTATCGCAGAAGCAGCGGCCGGCAGCTTCTGGCGTTCGCGCCGCTGCTGCGCGTGCTTGCGTTCGCGGTGCGGCCGCTGGTGTGGTCGCTCGAGTTCGCGCAATCCGTGTTCGACCTCTCGGAGCCGGCGCCCAACGGCGAGGCGGCGCGGCCGGAGGAGCACATCGAGGCGCTGATTCTGGCGGGCGAAGAAGAGGGAATCATCGAAAAGGGCGATCGCGAGCTGATTCAGTCTGTGGTGGCCTTCGGCGACAAAACCGTGCGCGAGGTGATGACGCCGCGGCCGATGATTGTCGCCATCCGCCAGGACGCGACGCTTGACGAGCTGCGGCAGCTCGCCATTAACGAGCAGTTTTCGCGCATCCCCGCATATGAAGAAAGTATTGACCAGATCGTCGGCTTCGTGCACGTGCGCGACATGTTTGAGCTGGACGAAGACGAGCGCGCGCACAAGAAGGTTCGCGATATCGTCCGGCCGATTCGTGCGGTTCCCGAAACCAAGGCAGTGAACGATCTGCTGCGCGAGATGCAGGAAGAGGGCGCGCACATGGCTGTGGTGGTGGATGAATACGGCAGCACCGCGGGGATCGTGACCATGGAAGACATGGTGGAGGAGATCGTCGGCGAGATTCATGACGAACACGAGCCGGATCGCGATTTCCGTCAGGACCCCGACGGCAGCTACGTCGTTTCCGGCAGCTTCGACCTTGGCCGCCTGGAAGACCTGCTCGATTTTCATCCGCAGGAAGGGACCGAATCGACCACCGTCGGCGGATTGATCACGGAATGGCTGGGGCACGTGCCGGAACCGGGCGAAGAAACCGAGCGCGAGGGCATCGCGATTAAGGTGCTGGCGGCCAACCATCTTCGCGTCGACCAGGTGCGCGTCGCCAAGACTACGGCGAAATGAAAGCTGGATTTGTCGCAATCCTGGGGCGGCCCAACGCCGGAAAATCAACGCTGCTGAACGCGATGGTCGGAACCAAGCTGGCGATCGTCGCCGCGAAGCCGCAGACCACGCGGACCGCCATCCAGGGAGTAGTCACCACGCCGGACGCGCAAATCGTTTTCGTCGATACGCCGGGAATTCACAAATCGGCGACGCTGCTGAACCGCCGGATGATGGATGCCGTGCGGATGGCGGCGGAGAGTCCCGATGTCGCGCTGTTCGTGATCGACGCGCTCGCGCCCTTTTCCCAGGAGGACGCACACGCGGTGGATCTGGTAAAGAAAACCGGCGCACCCGCAATCGCCGCGCTGAACAAGATCGACCGGCTGCCAGACAAGACGAAATTGCTGAAGTTGATCGCAACGTATCGAGGGCTGCACGATTTCGCCGAGTTCATCCCCATCTCGGCTGTGACCGGCGAGGGGATTGACGTGCTGCGGAAAGAGATCACCGCGCGTTTGCCGGAATCGCCGGCGCTGTTTGCCGAGGACTATCTCACCGATCAGCCGGAACGCTTTCTCGCCGCGGAGATCGTGCGCGAGAAGATTTTGCATTTCGCCAGGCAGGAGGTTCCACACGCCGTAACGGTCGTGATCGAGTCCTGGGAGGAGACGGAAAAGCTGGCGCGTGTCACCGCAGCGATTTACGTGGAGCGTCCTGGGCAAAAAGCGATCCTGATCGGCGCCAAGGGCGAGGCGCTCAAGAAAATCGGCACCGAGGCGCGCGAGGAGCTTGAGCAGATTTTGGGGCGCAAGGTGTTTTTGCAAACCATCGTGCGGGTCCGGCCGGGCTGGCGCGAAGATCCGGAGTTTGTCGCGGCCACCGACTGGCGCGCGGCAGGCCGGATGTAGCTTAATAGTGGTATGGTCACGCGCGTGTTGTCGTTGGTGTTGATATTGGCGTTGGTCGCTCCGGCGTTCGCGCAAGGCACGCCGAGCGATAACAAGATTTACGACACGGTCCGGGAAAAGCTGGCGAACGATGAACTGGTGAAGGGCGCCGGACTCGACGTCACCGTCAAAAACGGCGTGGTCACGCTCAAGGGAACGGTCTCCGACGAGAAAGCCCGCGAGAAAGCCGAGAAAATCACCAAAAAGGTGAAAGGCGTCACCAGCGTTGTCAACGAGCTGAAGATTTTCGGCAGTTGAGTTTGCCGGGCCCACACGGCCCTCCCCGCCATCGTTCCGTGCTCATTTTGGAGTAAACTGCCCAGTGTGTCACCGATCGAAGGGAGACTCCATATGACCAATCGACGTTCGTTTCTCACGGCGCTGGGCGCCGGGTACGCGATGGGGAACATGAGCTGGGGGCAATCACGGCAGACGCGCTCGGCGGGCGCGACACGCAACAGCGAACTGTTCTTCACCGCGGAAACACAGTATGGCAAGATCCAGGGAATGGCCAATTCCGGGATCAAGGAATTCAAAGGCGTCCCCTATGGCGCGCCGACGGGCGGGAAAAATCGGTACATGCCGCCGAAGAAAGCAGCCGCATGGACTGGCGTGAAGGAATGCCTCGCCTACGGGCAGATCTCTCCGCAAACGATTTCGTCAGCGGCGAGCGACTACGGCGAGCTGATCCAGTGGGACCTGCACTACGGCACGGGAATGGGCGAAGACGTTCTGACGCTGAACGTATGGACGCCCGCGCTCAAAGACGACGGCAAGCGTCCCGTGCTGGTTTCCTTCCACGGCGGAGGATTCGCGACCGGATCGGGTAACGGTCCGCAGTACGACGGCACGCAACTGGCGCGCCTCGCGGACTGCGTGGTGGTAACCGTGAATCATCGGCTGGCGAGCTTCGGATATCTGCACCTGGCCGACCTGGGCGCGCCGGAAGAGTTCAAGTACGCGGGCGTGGTGGGAATGATGGACCTGGTCGCGTCGCTCGAGTGGGTGCGCGACAACATCGAAAACTTCGGCGGCGATCCGGCGAAGGTGATGATCTTCGGGCAATCGGGCGGCGGCGCGAAAACGTCCACGATGCTGGCGATTCCATCGGCGAAGGGTTTGTTCCATGCCGCCGGAATTCAGAGCGGGTCGACCATCCGCTCGGCTACGCGCGAGACGGGTACCAAAGCGGCGGAGAAGTTGCTGGCGAAACTGGGCATCAGCAACGGCAACATCGCGGATATTCAGAAGATTTCCTGGCAGCAGATTCTGGAAGCGCAGACGTCGCTTACGGGCGCGGGTTTTTCACCAGTGGTCGACGGCTCGGTTCTGCCGCACCATCCGTTCGATCCCACCGCGCCGCCCGAATCGGCGGACGTGCCAATCATTATTTCCAACACGCTGGAAGATGCTGCGCTGCGGCTGACCAACTGGGACCTGACCGAAGAAGGGCTGCGCACGATGATGAACCAGCGCTACGGCGCAAAGGCCGAAGAGATGCTGGCGATGTATCGCGACCGCTACCCCGACAAGTCGCCGTACCTCATTCAGGCGCAGATTTTCACAGATTCCGGAGCGCGCCGCAGCGCGACGCTTCAGGCGGAACGGAAATCGGCGCAGGGCAGCGCTCCGGCGTACCTGTATTTGTGGACGTTCGCAAGCAGCGGCTTCGGTGGAAAGTTCGGAGCCGTGCATGGCACCGACGTTTCGGCGACGTTCAACAGCTATCGCGATGCCGTGGGCGGCGCCGGAAATGAAGAGCAGCGCGCGCTATGGTCGCGATTTGCGATGACGTGGGTGACCATGGCGAAGAACGCAAATCCGAACAATTCGAAGGTCCCGCGTTGGCCAGGTTACGACGCGACCACTCGCGCCACGATGATTTTCGATAAAGAAATCCGCGTGGAGAACGATCCACGCAGCGAAATCCGCAAGTTCTGGGATTCGATGCCGCGGGCGTAAGGCGCGCTCCAGCCGCACGGCTCGTCCACGGCCGGCGAGCCGTGCATCGGCAACGGCCGAATCAGGAAGGAGACCTCCCATGAAGCGCCCGCTCGTCATCGGACTCTTGGCCGCGGCCGGATTGATGATGTCGAAATCCCGTCCCGCCTCCGCGCAGGAAAAACGTCCGGCCGTCACCCTCGAGCAGGTGACCGAGTGGGAAACCACGCTTTCCAACTGGGGCCGCTGGGGCAAGGACGACGAACGCGGAGCGCTGAACCTGGTGACGCCGGGGAAAGAACTCGAGGCGGCGCGGCTGGTGAAAGACGGCGTGACTGTTTCGCTCGCGCATTTCGCCGATCTGGAAAAAGCCGCCGACAATTTCAACTTCGGCGAAATCAAGCACGAGATGTACCGCAATCCCGCGACGGGCAAGATCGGGTTCGCGCTGGACAGCATCACCTTCGGAATTCACGATGGAACCAATTCGCACCTGGATGCGCTGTGCCACTACCCGCTGCGGCGCAATGGCGTGGCAATGGTGTTCAATGACCACCCGCAGGATCTCGACGAGAAAGGCTGCAAGGCCGATGCGATCGATCGCATGGGGCCGGGACTGGTCACGCGCGGCGTGCTGGTGGACCTGCCTCTGATGAAGGGAGTTCCTTATCTGGAACCCGGCACGCCCATCTACGCGTCGGACCTGGAAGCGTGGGAAAAATTCGCGAAGGTAAAGATCGGCAGCGGGGACGCGTTGTTTATTCGCACCGGACGGTGGGCGCGGCGCGCGAAACTCGGTCCCTGGAACACCGGGCGGCTGGCCGCGGGCCTGGACGCATCCGCGATGCCGTGGATTCATCAGCGCGATGTCGCCTTGCTGGGCAATGACGCGGTCAATGACGTTCAGCCTTCGGGAATCTCGGGGACCGGAGAAGCCGCGAGCCGGCCGATACACACCCTGGCGATCGCGGTAATGGGAGTGCCGCTAGTGGACAACGCGTGGCTGGAAGATGTCGCGCGCGAGGCCGCCGCGCGCAAGCGTTGGGATTTC
>Ga0335081_10003153_pt1 | contig 25914 bp, 24 predicted proteins | sample Lox_Sample_35_FD_206713 | JGI IMG/M metagenome (GOLD analysis project Ga0335081, IMG submission 206713) | Soil microbial communities from Loxahatchee National Wildlife Refuge, Florida, United States - Lox_Sample_3.5 | ecosystem: Environmental > Terrestrial > Soil > Wetlands | place: USA...
GACATGCTGATTCATGAACTGGAACTGGCAGCCCAGGCGAAGCGCAATCAGCAGCGGCGAACCCGGCTGCTGGAGCTTGCCAATGAACTGGATGCGGGCAGCGTCAAACACCGCTTTGAAGCCCGCACTGCGGCGCTGAACGCCCTGCGCCTGGACGCGGTCAAGCAGCTGCGCGCCGACGCCGCCCGTACCGAACAGGACAAAGACCTTCCCGGGCCGGATGCGGGCGAATGGCTGAGCTGGGCCTGCAGCCTGCAGGAAGGCAAGGATGCAGCCGTGCTCGCCAATCTGCGCCGCGATTTCGGCGCGGTCGAACGCTTCATCGGGGAGATGGAGGAGAGGTACTGGATAGCAGGAGAACGAGCAGCGGTCTCCTCCGCTTCGCACTAGCCAGCCGCCGCTGCTGGCCGTTTGCGGAAGGCGGCAGGGGCGTAATAACCGTGATGGGAAAGGATTTTGTATGTCATCCGCCTTCTCGTCTGCATTGGCCGAACTTGATGCTAGCCTGCAGTCCATTCAATTCCAGGTTGACTGCCTGCGGGCGGGTCTGGACGTCAGCGACGACCAGCTGAGCCGCAGCCTGGCGACTGTATGCCAGCATGCCGCGACCGTGCGGGAGCTGGTGCGGGCCGAGCGTCCGGATGTCAGCTGGAGAGACCGGGCTGCTCTGGACCTGCTGATTCATGAAATCGAAGTGGCAGCGCAGGAAAGCCGCAATCAGCAGCGGCGTGCGCGGTTGCAGGAGCTGGCCGACGAACTAGATGGGGGTCGGGTCAGGCACCGCATCGAGACGCGCAGCGCGGCGCTGAACGCATTGCGGGTTGAGGCAGTCAGGCAACTGAGGGCCGAGGCTGCCCACGATCCGCAGGAGAAAGACCTTCCCGGTCCGGCGGCGGGCGAATGGCTGCACTGGGCGTGCAGTCTGCAGGAAGGCCCGGATGCAGTCGTGCTGGCAGAGCTGCGCAGAAATTTCCCGGCGCTCGAAGCCTTTACCGGCGAAATTGAGGAGAACTATTGGGTACCCAGCGATCGGGTTCGCGAAGCTGCTCCAAAACCTCCTGAACCGGCGGTTCGGGTTGCCAGGCCGGCCGCGGCCGAATCACCTGCTCCACGACCTCCCATGCCGGCAAAGGTCATCAGCGGCGAGAACAGAGTGCCGCAGGTTTTGAGAGCGCAACCGGACACCCAGACGCGCAGTGCGGGCTACGCCCAGGCGCCTTCGCCCGCTCGCCAGCGACCGTCGGGCGAAACTCCGCGGCCGCCGGAGATCCACCGGGGTTCGCAGCGGCAGGCCGCCGCACCTGCGGCAGCAAGACAGCCTTACAGCACTCAGGCCGCGAAGTATTGCGAGAGCTGCGGGAGCCACTATCCCGCGGAGTTCAACGTTTGTCCCATCGACAGTTCGGTTCTCCGGACAGCCTCGGAACCCGGTACGCGGCCGGCAATCCGCGAGAGCCACCGTCCGCCCGAAACATCGGGTGATCGGGCACGGACCAACGCACGCCCAGTCCCGGCGGCTCCGGTGGTGAGGACGCCCTCGCCGGAGCCCGTCGTCCTGAAGTCAGCAGCGCAACCGGTCGTCCCGCGTTCGCAGGAATCCGCCGCGGACTCAGCTGAAGAATTGAGGGCCGCCCTACTACAACGTTCCGGCGAAGACGCTCCCGTCGAGACGCGTTTCACCGCGTTGAGCGAAGCCGGCACGACATCGAGCGTCTTTTCCAGTCTCTGGGCCAGCGCTGAAGATGTCAGCAGCAGGCTCGCGCAGGTCGTGAGCAGGAAATTGCACACGCTGCCCACCGTCCCTACGGTGGTGGCCTGCGCTGCCCTGCTGCTGTTTGCCGTGGCGGGAGGCGTCATGTGGCGGTGGCATAGGAGTCACACCGCCAATGCTCCCGTCCAGGCAGCAGAAAACAGGGTCGCTGACCAGACGCAAGGTAATCCGCAGTACGATCAGCCTGTAATGCCCACCGATCCGGCGAAGCAGACCTTGAGCCCGAACCCGATGATCCTTCAGTCCGGGCCGCCGCCTCAGGGCCTGGCTGCCAGGCCGGCGGAGGACGCTCCCGCAAAGCCCGCTCCTGAAGCCAGCATTCAGGTGTTGCAGCCGCCCGCGGAGGCGCCTCGCACAGTTGCCGCAGTCAGAAAGGAGGAGGCTCCTGGCGATGACAGCGCAGAGATGCCGGGTCCGGTCCCAGGGGCCGTGCCGGGCGGAACCGCCAACGCCGTGGGCAATCTCGTCAGCAACATCCCGACTGCGGTACCCAAAATTGCCGGACAGAAGATCAGGGTTTCGTCGGGAGTTGCGCAGGCCCAGCTAGTCCAGCAGGTAGCGCCTAAGTATCCTCCCCAGGCCAGACAGGCACGGATTCAGGGAACGGTGGTATTGCAGGCCGTCATCGGCAAGGATGGCAGGGTACAGAGTGTGCAGGTGATGAGCGGCCCTTCCATGCTGACCAAGGCGGCGGCGGATGCCGTAAAACAATGGCGATACAAGCCTTTCTCCCTGGATGGCCAGCCGGTGGAAGCTGACGCCCAGATTAACGTCAACTTCAAGCTACCAGGCGAATAGGCGCAGCTCGGCTGTTCTGCTAGCGGCTCTTTTCTGAATGCCGCTGCCTGAACTGCAGTCATCGGATCTGGATTCGAAGTTCTTCGCCGCCGATGTGGGCACCAGGGCTGCTTTGTCGAGCGCTCTCGAGCGCGCGCAAAACCCAATCGCTTTCGCCTCTGTGACCTTTTGCGGCCTGCACCTCCGCTCAGCATCTAAAATAGAGCTGTGTTTCCCAGTCTGTTTCACATTGGCAGCTTCAATTTTCCAACCTATGGCCTGATGGCGGCGCTGGGCCTGATCTTTGGCCTGCTGTTGATCGTCAAAGTTGGCCGCGAGCAGAGGCTCGACCCGGACAAACTCTGGAACCTTGGCATCATCGCCATCGTGGCGGGCATTGTGGGCGCCAAGATTCTGATGGTGCTGGTGGATTTGCGCTACTATCTCGCGCATCCGGCGGAAATCTTCAGCCTGTCGACGTTGCAGGCGGGCGGTGTGTGGTCGGGGGGATTCCTGCTCGCCCTGGCCATGTGCATCTGGTACATGCGGGCGAACAACATGCCCGTGTTGCGCACCTGCGACGTGTTCGCGCCCGGTCTGGCGCTGGGCCACGCCTTCGGACGGGTCGGCTGCTTCGCCGCCGGCTGCTGCTTTGGCCGCGAGACCCAGGTGCCCTGGGCGGTGACCTTCCACAATCCTCTGGCAAAAGAAATCGTGGGCACTCCGCTGGGCATACCGCTACACCCGACGCAGCTCTATGAGATGGTGCTGGAGCTGTGCAACTGCTTTTTCCTGGTGTGGCTCATCCGGCGCAAGAAGTTCGAAGGCGAGATCATTGGCACCTACATGATCATCTACGGCATCGGCCGCTACTTCATCGAGTTCTTCCGCGGCGATCCCGGACGCGGCGACTTTCTCGGCTTCATGAGCGGCACCCAGGCAATTTCGATCTGTTTGGTGATCTTCGGCGGGCTGCTGTGGATGCGGCGGGCCGCCCTGACGCCGCCGGTCGCCATCAAAGCGGCGCGCGGCTGACTCTACCCATAGCGGATCGCCGGTGGTGAAGTGCCCGCTGTTGTATTCTCGTCGCGCATGCCGTCGCGCTTTCCACCCGCCATCTCCGTTCCTGCTGAAGCCGCGGGCCGGCGCCTGGACCAGTTCCTGGCTGAACAGCTCCCCGATGTCAGCCGGGTGCGGGTGCAGCAGCTTCTGCGTGAAGGAAAAGCGCTGGTGAACGGAGCGATCCCCAAGCCATCGCTGAAGCTGCGCGGAGGAGAGCAGATCGCCATCCTCGGCGAAGTCCAGCCGCCGCCGCTGCGCGCGATTGCCGAAGACATTCCTCTCGATATTGTTTACGAAGACGACGATCTCGCGGTAATAAACAAGCCCGCCGGAATGATGGTGCATGCGGGCGCGGGCGCAAGCGACGACCGCCGCAATCGGGGAACGCTGGTGAATGCGCTGCTGCATCGCTTTGGCACGCTCTCCGCCTCCGGTGGCGAGCTGCGGCCCGGCATTGTGCACCGCCTGGACAAGGAGACGAGCGGTCTGATTATCGTGGCCAAAAACGATGCCGCTCATCGCAGCCTGGCGCAGCAGTTTTCCGGACGCGAGATCAGCAAGCGTTACGTGGCCCTGGTGCACGGCTGGCCGGCGAAGGAGCGCGGCACCATCAGCCTCCCCATCAGCCGCGATGCAGCGCGGCGCACCCGCATGACAACCAGGGGAAGCGGAGGCCGGGCGGCGGTGACGCACTACGAAGTGCGCGAGCGGATCGCGTCAGACTACGGGAAATTTGCGCTGCTGGATCTGCGGATTGAAACCGGGCGCACCCATCAGATTCGCGTGCACATGGCATCGCTGGGCCATCCGGTGGTGGGAGATACGCTGTACGGCGCTCCGAAGGATCTGAAGCGCGGCGCCGCGCGCGCTCCCAGCCGAGCGCGAAAATCGCGGCAAGACATGGTGCCGAAGCCGCATCCGGAGGCACCGCCCTCCGTCCTGGCGCTTCATCGCAACTTCCTTCACGCCGCCGCGCTCGAGTTCACCCAGCCGCGCACGGGAAAGCGCCTGGCGCTTGCCGCCCCGTTACCCGAGGCGCTGGTTAAATTCCTGGACCAGCTCGGTTCCCACCAACCAGATGCCTGATGAAACGCCGTTGTCGGCGCGAGCCGCTTGCCGTTTCATTTCTCCTTGTCGGCCAGCAATATTTCATCCGCCACTGCCGCGGCTTCCACCGCCGGTTTCACGTCATGCACTCTGACCACGTGCGCGCCGTGCAGGATGCTGGCAATCATGGCGGCGAGGGACCCGTACAGCCGTGCCAGCGGCGGGACCTCCTGCCCGGTGCGTTTGCCGACGCTGCGGCCTACAAAGGATTTTCGCGAGGTTCCGGCCACAAGAGGAAAGCCCAGCCTCTGCAACCGCTCCAGGTGCGCCAGCAGAGGATAGTTTTCCTCGAAGTTCTTGCCGAACCCGAAGCCGGGATCGAGCGCGATACGCGAGCGTTGGACCCCATTCTCGAAAGCCACCTGCACCCGGTTCGCCAGATCGTGCTCCACCACCGGAGTGATATCGTCGTGGCGCGGCAGACGCCGCCACTGCCCTGGCTTGCCGCGCGTGTGCATCAGCACCACCGCGCATTTCATTGCGGCGCAGACCTCAGCCATGCGCGGGTCCCACTGGAAGGCGCTCACGTCATTGACGATCTCCGCGCCGGCCTCCACCGCCGCCCGCGCTACCGCAGCCTTGTAGGTATCCACCGAGATCACGGCCTCGGCACGGGCCCGCAGGATGCCTTCCACGACCGGCATCACGCGCCGCAACTCTTCTTTTTGCCCAACCGGCTTGCGCGTCCGGGCGCCGCCTCCCGCGCCTGCCACCCTCGCGCCAGGACGGGTGGACTCCGCTCCGATGTCCAGGATGTCGGCACCTTCGTCCAGCACCCGCAGTCCGTGCTCGATGGCCTTGTCCGGCGCCAGAAACCTGCTCCCATCGAAAAAGGAGTCAGGGGTGACGTTGAGAACGCCCATGATGCAGGTGCGCTCGCCCAACTCCAGGACGCGGGAGCGCAGTTGCCAGCGATAGCGTGGCCGCATGCCAGCGATTCTAAACGCTCAGGCTGGCTAGTCGTGCCTACATTGTGGGGGTTCCCGGTTTCACGGCAGTTCCGTGCCCCGTTCCGAGCCGGTTTCGCGAAAACCTGAGGGTGCCCTGACCTGCTGGGTCTCAATTTTTCCGCTTGCATGCCGATGCTAGAATTTGAGAGTAGTCCCATGTCCTGGGTCCGTTATCGCGCCGCACTACTGGTTTGTCTGACCCTGCTTGTTCCCGCTTACGCCGCCAGCAGGCGGAAAGGGGATGCTCGCGAAAAAATCAGCCACGATGTGCAGGCTATCCTGGATGAATCGGAAAGCACCCGGGGCTTCTGGGGAATCGACGCCATCTCACTCGACACCGGCCGCACCATCGTCGCCCTGAATCAGGACAAGCTCTTCGCGCCGGCGTCGAATGCCAAGCTGTTTACCACCGCCGCCGTTCTGGGACTCATCGGCCCGGATTACCGCTTCCGGACCACCGTCGAGACGCTGGGCACGCTGGACAAATACGGCCGCCTGAACTCCGATCTGGTGCTGGTCGGGCGGGGTGACCCGAACCTCTCCGGACGCACGCTGCCGTACAGCATGCATACGGAGCGCAAGGCGCCTCCCATCCAGGTGCTGCAACAGTTGGCCGATCAGCTTGTGCGGCTTGGGCTGAAGTACGTTGACGGCGACGTGGTGGCCGACGATTCGTACTTCGTGTGGGAGCGCTACGGGGAGGGCTGGTCGCAGGACGACCTGGCGCGGGAATGGGGAGCACCGGTTTCGGCGCTCACCATCAACGACAACGTCATTTTCGTGAACGTGATGCCGGCGGACCGGCCGGGCGAACGCGCCTTCCTCAACATCACACCCTTTCCCGAGTACTACAAAATTGACAACCGCGTGATCACCACGCCGGCGGGCAGCGAGCCGCGCAGTGTTTCCATCAACCGCGAGCCCGGCTCCAACCAGCTCACCTTCTGGGGCAACATCCCCCAGGACGACCCCGGCTTCGGCGAGGCGCTGGCCATCGAAGACCCCGCCGACTTCAGCGCCCGGCTCTTCCGCGAGCTGCTGGAGGAGCGCGGCATAACGGTTTACGGGCGCACGCGCACGCGCCACACCGAGCTGGCCTCCACGCGGACCTTCACCGTCACCAGCGTCGCTTCCGGCGGCGGCGACGGCAGCCGCCCGCCGAATCCTTCGCCGCTGGTGCTGGCCAGCTACCAGTCGCAGCCCGTGATCCAGGACCTGCGGGTCATCAATAAAGTGAGCCAGAACCTTCACGCCGAGCTGATGCTGCGTCTGTTAGGCAAGGAGAAGGGCACCACCGGCTCGATCGCGGGCGGGCTGGAAGTGCTGCGGGGATTCCTCGTCAATGCCGGCATCAAGCCTGACCAGTTCGTCTTCTTCGACGGCTCGGGACTGTCGCGCGAGGACCTGGTGACGCCGCAGGCCATCGTTGCGCTCCTGCAATATTGCCGGCGCCAGCCGTGGGGACAGGCGTTCCAGGACACGTTGCCCGTCGCCGCCGTCGACGGTTCCCTCGCCGACCGCTTCCGCAACACGCCTGCCGCTGGCCTGGTCCGCGCCAAGACCGGCTCGCTCACCCACGTGTACTCGCTTTCCGGATATGCGACTACCGAGTCGGGCGACCACATCGCCTTTTCCGTGCTGGCCAACAACAACGTGATGTCCACCAGGAAGGCGCTTGAAACCCTCGACCGCATCGTGCTGCGGCTGGTGGAGGACAAGCCATAGTCGCGAGCGGTATTTCCCAACGCCGACCAACCGCTTCAGCCGACCGCTCCCATCAGCACAATCGGCGAAGTAGGCTTGTCGGAGCCTTCTTCCTTCTCGACCGTAATGGCGAAGGCTTTGGCTTCCACGCCCTCCGGCATCCTGTGGTCCATCATCATGGCATTGCCGTGCTCGTCGGGCTTGAAGACGCCGGCGGCGATGGGCGCGCCGGAGGCGGGAATAATCCACAGCTCGTAGGCCCGGCCCTCGGGCACCGGAGCCAGGTTGCTGGCCATGAACATCATGCGCTTCTGCGAAGGGCTGAAGATGGCGGTGCCGCTGGGCTGCTTCGGCGCCTTCTGCGGAGTGAGCGAGACGTGGACCGCATCGGGCGAGGTCAGCAGCCGCAACTCCTGATTCAGCCGGGCGAGCTGCACGCTCTGATCCTGGTTGCGATTGCCGAGTTCGGCAAGCTGATCGCGCAGATGGGTATTGTTGCGCGTCAGCAGTACGGCGATGAGCAGCAGCCCCAGGGCGGCAAAGGCGGGAACCAGGGCTGCCCATAGACTTCTCCGCGGGGCAGCTTGCGGCAAAGAGACGCCGCGAGGCTCGGTTGCAATCGACCGCAGCAGGCGTTCCCGGCTGCGCGCCGGAGGCTGCGGGCCGCTGCTGGAAAGCGCGAGCAGCCCAAGATCGCCGCGCAACTGCTGCAATTCGCGACGACAGGAGGAACAGGTTTCCAGGTGCTCCTGGAGTTCCTGGCAATCGGCGCCGCGCAACTCATCCAGCGCGTAAAGCACCAGGTCGTCGGCGATCTGTTCGTGCGTCTTCATCGTGCGAACTTCGCCCGTAGTTGCTGCAGCCCGCTGCGGATTCGGGTTTTCACGGTGCCCAGCGGCTCGCCGGTCCTTTCCGCGATCTCGGTATGCGTCAGCCCCTGGAAGAATGCCAGCTCCAGGACCTTGCGCTGATCGGGATTCATTTCTGCCAGGGCCTCACGCACCTTCCCGATGAGCAGCGCGCGCTCCGTCTCATCCCCCAGATCTGTGCCGCCGGCGATGACGCAATCTTCGATGTCGGTCTCCGGCCGGCGCTGCCGCAGCCGGTCAATCGAGCGGTGCCGCGAGATCACCGCCAGCCATGCCGCCAGGCTGCCGCGGCTGGCGTCGAAAGCGTCGGGATTGCGCCACAACTGGAGAAAGACGTCCTGCAGCACATCTTCGGCGGCCGCCGCATCCTGCAATACCCGTAACGCCACCGGGTAAACTACCCGGGCGTAGCGGTCGTAGAGTTCGGACATGGCCTGCTGGTCGCCGGCACGGATGCGCGCCACCAGGCGCATATCGTCTCCCCCTGTCGAACTCTTTTCGACCGGCTCCATAGAGAATACGTTTTCCGCAGTGCCGCCAGATTGGCACGTCCCGGCATTTTACAGATTTCCGGCGCCGCAGATTTCAGATTTCGATGGTCCTACCCGGCTACTGTGCCCTGCCGTCTGCGCTCCTGCATTTCGCGCAACATCTCCGCCCGGGTGCTCTCCGGCAAGCTGCTGCGGATAGCGGGAAAGATCGCTTCCTCTTCCAGTTGCAGATGGGCGCGGAACAACTCGTCCAATGCCCCGACGATGGAGCACATCTCCGCTGCGGCGGCAGGCAGCGTCTGCGGATTGTTGCGCACCATCAGCAGCAGCGGCAGCAGGCGCTCCAGCATGTCGTCGATGGCCATGTGCTGCTCGCCCATGGAGCGCAGCGCGGCATGCAGCTTCTGGTCGCCGAGGGCGTTCAGCCGGGGACGCAGAGTCTGTTCCTCGTCGGCTTCATGCAGCGGCAGCGAAACCATGTAATAGCGGTGAACTCCGGCTGCGGCCTGCACGATCTCGCCGGCAGAGGCGCCCTGCGCGTGCGCCAGTTTTGCAGCGACGGCGGTGAAGTGCCGGATGCGGTCGTGGCAGCCGGTCAGCAGGTCGACCGCGTCTTCGGTTTTGGGCGACTGGGAGGTCAGCGGGGAAATCTGATTGAGCATGTACATCTATTATCGCAGGGAACGAAGCCCGGCACCTGCTGCCGACGACTGCCTCATCTCTGGAACTTCATCTCCACCGTGACCTGCACCGGCACGGGATGGCCGTTCCTCTGGGCGGGCCTGAACTTCCACTTCTTCACGGTTTCGACGGCGCTCTTCTCGAATGCGGGCTGATCGCTGCGCAACACGTGCACGGCCTCGACGCGGCCTTTTGTGCTCACGCCAATCAGCATGACGACGGTGCCGCGCTGCTCGGCGTCGACCGGCAGATCGGGGAATTTGGGATCGGGAGCGGAGACGGCTTTGGGCGGCTTTACGTCTTTGGTGACGGGCGGGAAGGCGGCGAAGGCGGGATCGTCAGCGGGGTTCGCGGGTGAGGTGGAGATTGTCGATGAGGAGTCGGATGGCGGGCTGCCGGATTGAGCGCGACCATGGCCGGAAAGAAGAAGCGGAGAGATCGCCAGCGCGATCAGGAAGACAATGCGCATCAACGTACCCTGAGTGAACGGCTGGAACCATTCTATTAAATCTGCAAAGGGCGGCAGTTCGGGGCGATGGTGGGGCCGGCCCTGAAAGGGACTCTACCTTAATCATGCTGCTTACCGGGTAGCAGGCTTACTGTAAACTACCTGTACCGGTTCCGACTCCCGCCGTTTCAGCAATCAAGAGAGGACAGTTTGAGCACGAGTATTCGCAACATCGCCATCATCGCGCACGTGGACCACGGCAAGACGACGCTGGTGGATGCCATGCTGAACCAGAGCGGCATCTTCCGCGCCAACGAGACGCATGTGGAGCGGGTGATGGACTCGAACGAACTGGAGCGCGAGCGCGGCATCACCATCCTCGCCAAGAACACCGCCATCTTCTACGGCGAGGTGAAGATCAACATCGTGGACACGCCCGGCCACAGCGACTTTGGCGGCGAGGTAGAGCGCGCGCTGAAGATGGTGGACGGCGTGATGCTGCTGGTGGACGCCAGCGAAGGCCCGCTGCCGCAGACGCGTTACGTGCTGAGCAAGGCGCTGGAGGCCAAGCTGCCGCCGATTCTGGTGATCAACAAGATCGACCGGACCGACGCGCGCCCGCAGGAGGTGCTGAACGAGGTGTACGACCTGTTCATCGACCTGGACGCCGCGGAGGACCAGCTCGATTTTCCCGTGCTCTACACCAACGCGAAGCTGGGGACTGCTTCGACGGGCGCGGAGAAGCCGGGCGACAACCTGCGGCCCCTGTTCGACGCGATCGTGGATACGATTCCCGCGCCGAAGGGCGATGCCAATGGTCCGCTGCAGGTGCTGGTGGCCAATCTCGACTACAGCGACTATCTGGGGCGGCTGGCGATTGCGCGCGTCTTCAACGGCACGCTGCGCACCGGCGAAGATGTCGCCATCGCCAAACGCGACGGCTCGCTGGAGAGGATCAGGATCACCAAACTGTTTTCGTTCTCCGGGCTGAAGCGGACGGACATCGACTCGACGGAGCTGGGTGACATCGTGGCTGTCGCCGGGGTGACCGGCATCAACATCGGCGAGACAATCACCCACGCCGAGAACCCGGCGCCGCTGCCGGTCATCACCATCGACGAGCCGACCATCGCCATGCAGTTCCTGGTTAACACCTCGCCGATGGCCGGACGCGAAGGCCAGTATGTTACCTCGCGCAATCTGCGCGAGCGGCTGGAGAAAGAGCTGCTGACCAACGTCTCGCTTCGGGTGGAAGATACGGAGAACACCGATTCGTTCAAGGTGATGGGACGGGGCGAGCTGCAACTGGCAATCCTGATCGAGATGATGCGGCGCGAAGGCTTCGAGCTCGCGGTGGGCAAGCCGGAGATTGTGACGAAGCAGGCCGATGGCCGGCTGATGGAGCCGGTGGAGCGGCTGACGGTGGATGTGCCGGAGCCGTTTGTGGGGGTGGTCATCGAGAAGCTCGGGGCGCGCAAGGCGCAGATGCAGAAGATGCACAACCACGGCTATGGCCGGGTGCGGATGGAGTTTGCCATTCCCAGCCGCGGCCTGATCGGCCTGCGCAGCGAGCTGCTTACCGACACGCGCGGAACCATCGTGATGAACTCGCTGTTCGACGGCTACACCGGCTGGGAGGGGGAGATTCCGCATCGTCCGACGGGAGCGCTGGTTGCCGACCGCGCCGGGCTGACGACGGCGTACGCGCTGTGGGGACTGCAGGAGCGGGGAGAGCTGTTCGTCGGGCCGGGCGTGGAGGTCTATGAGGGAATGGTGATCGGGGAGAACTCGCGCGACAACGATCTGGACGTGAACGTGGTGCGCGAGAAGAAGCTGACCAACATGCGCGCCTCGACCGCGGATGAAGCGATCCGGCTGGTGCCGTTCAGGAGCCTGAACCTAGAGCAGGCGATCGAGTTCATTGCCGAGGATGAGCTGGTGGAGGTGACGCCGCAGAAGCTGCGGCTGCGCAAGAAGATTTTGCAGGCCAACCGGCGGCCACGGCGCAATGCGCAACTGGCGGGAGTGCAGGCGGAATAGCCCGTCTACTGCACCCGCTCCGGCCGGAGCTGTTCGTCGAGGAAAGCTACCGACTGCACGCCGGAGACTTCGAAGCGCTTGCGGCAGCGCGGATTCTTGCAGGCCACCAGATCGTCGCGACGCACCATGTAGGAGCGCGCCTTGGCGAACTTTGCGCGGTCCCGCTCGTCGGCGCGAGGGGGCAGGTTCCGCCGCTTGGTGCGCACCAGCCAGCCCAGATCGTACTCGCCGGATTGATGGCAGTGGGGACAGTTAAGGTTGGCCTTTCTGGTCTCCTGCCGCTCCTCGTAGAAATCGCGCTCTTCCATTCCCGGTCCGCTCCCGCCATCCGCACCCAAACGCCTTCCCTGCATTAGAACACAATCGCTGGTCATCGCACATCATGAGGAACTTTCGGTAGTGGTGCAGTTTGAAAATCTCGCCCCCTTGAACGCCATGCCGAACGGCGTAGACTGAGGGCATGTCAGAGAAGCGAACAAAATCCGACAGAGCACAGCGAGAAGCAAATCATCTTGAAGAGAAGACGTCCCGCCGTCCAAATGATCTGCCATACCTGATCACAGACGGCAGTCTTCGCCGCTGTTCAGTTTGCGGATACCCGTTCCAGGGAGATGTTAAACCCTCCATGAGCGTGGCATTTGCGGAGCACCTGACGAAGGCCCACAAGCCCGGACAGACGAGCGAGGACGCCAACCAGGCCGCTGCGCGGATCGTCAAGGAAACGACGGAAGGTAAGTAGCCCCTCACGCCGGAACCTGCTCCTCTGGGAACGGCAGCGCCCCCTTTTCTACACATTTTCAAAGTGCACCACTACCGAACTTTCATCCGCAGTGGTTCCGTCCCTTGCGAGGAAAAGCCCCTACTGCGTGTCAATGCACGTCACCGCCCGTTGATTTCCTTCCCATAGCAAACCTCAGGGCGGTCCTTGCATCTACTTACCTTTCATGCTGGGCTGGGCTGTCCTGACACCGAATCCCTGCAACCGATTTCTCCGGAACCGCCGCAATGAAGTTTGCCCTCGTCAATCCCGCGTGGACGTTTGAAGGCTCGACGTACTTTGGATGCCGCGAGCCTCACTACCCGCTGGAGCTGCTGTTCGCCGGTGACAGGATTGGGGCCGCCGGTCACGATGCTCTGGTCATCGATGCGCAGACCGATGGCCTCCACCTCGATGAGGTCCGCCGCCGGCTGGACAACTTCGTCCCCGATTTCCTCGTGATCCCCACTGCTCCGTCGTACCTGTTCTGGCGCTGTCCTCCGCCGGAATTGCGAGTGCCGATGGAGTGGTTCGCGGCGCTGGGCGAGGGCAGAACGACCGTCGCCATCGGGCCACACGGCTCGGCGACGCCGGCAGCGACCCTGCGAAAAACCGGTTGCGACATCGTGATGTGCGGGGAGCCGGACGAAACCCTGGCCAGACTGGCGAGCGAGCCGTGGGAACAGGTCCCCGGCTGCTGCTTCCGCCGCCGCGACGGCAGCCTGCACCTCAGCCCCGAGCTGGGCGTCACCAACATGAAGGCGCTCGAGGCGCTGGATTTCCGCAACTACAGTGTCGAGGCGCACTCGCACCGGCACCACGTCTTCACCGGCCAGGGCCGCGGCGCCGAGCTGGAATTCGCCCGCGGCTGTCCCTGGGCGTGCAGCTTCTGCAACAAGACTCTGTTCCGCAACAGGTTTCGCGAGCGCAACGTGGAGGCGGTACTCACCGAGGTTGATCGCCTGCTGGCCCGTGGCGTCGATTACATCTACTTCATCGACGAAATCTTCGGCGTCGGCAAAAACGTCCTGAAGCTGCTGGAAGCCCTGGCCGAGCGGCCGGTAAAGATCGGCTTGCAGACCAGGATCGATCTCTGGACGGAAAAGACCCTCGATCTGCTGGGCCGCGCCGGCTGCATTTCCACGGAAGTCGGCATCGAGTCCATCACCGATGAGGGCCGCGACGAGCTGAACAAGAACTGTCGCATGTCCACCGAGCGCATCACCGAGTTGCTGATCTACGCCCGCACCAGGATTCCCTGGGTGCAGGCCAATCTGATCCTTACCGGCAGGGATGACAAGGATGAAATCCGCAAATGGCAGGAGCAGCTGAAGGCCCATGGGGTGTGGGTCAGCGAGCCGGTTCCCATGTTCCCGTTTCCCGGCAGCCCGAGCTATGTCGAAATCTTCGGAACCATGCCGGACGATCGGGCGTGGGAGCGGGCGCACCATTACTACACTTCATTGTTCAGCGACAGGGGATTCAGCGATATCCAGGAACAGCGACCGTTGCCGATCGAGGAGCTCGAGTCGGCCAGATCTGCCGCAGCCTCAGGCGCAGAAGCTGCTGAAAACACCAAAGGCCCAGCGTGAGGAGAGAAGCGCTGGGCCCAGCCTGTGTATCTGCCAAGGGGAAACCGTTTCGCAGGTCATCATTAGGAGGGATAAATTGAACCTGCGTCGCTTCGCCGCCACGTACAGTTTCTTACGCCCGCGGCCGGTTTCACTGCTGTTGTGAGTGCATAGTGCCACTCTGCGGGCGAAGCAACAATCACCTGATGGGCGTAGCCGCGTGACGCTTTGGTAGCAGGGTCAGCGGCGAGCCGGATCAGAGCAGATTCGCCATTCGCCCAGCAACAAAAATGCCCGCGGTGCCGGAGCGGCCGCCGGCACGAAAGCGCAAGTCTTCTACGCCGCCCGGGCTTCCACGTTTACCATGCTGGCAATCTCCGTGAGCTTCTCGTCAGCTTCCGCCTCTTCGCCCAGCGTCTGCTGTAGCAGCCGGGCCATCTCCTGCTGGCCGAGCAACTGTGCGTAGGTGCGGACGGTGCCATAGCCGGCCATTTCATAGTGCTCCACACGCTGCGCCGCGCTGATGATGCCGGCATCCCTGGTGCTGGGATCGCTACCCTGCGACACCATCTCGTCGCCTTCCTTGATCAGCCCCTTCATGCCTTTGCAGGTGACACCCGTCGGCTTCTCGTTCAGCATCTGGAAGATGCGGTCGAGACGCGCAATCTGCTTCCGGGTTACGTTCAGATGGTCCTGAAGAGCGTTCTTGAGTTCACTGTTGTGCGCCGCATCGATGAGTTTCGGTAACGCGTCGGTGATCTGGTTCTCCGCGTCGTAGAGATCGCGTAATTCCTTGACGAATAGCTGCTGCAGGTTTTCCAGTTTCATCGAGAACAAAGCCATACTGCCTCCAAAATCGGGTTTCTGTGTGAGATGAGTGGCCCTGCGCAGGTGTTGGTTCCAGCCAGGCCAGCCAATATCGCAGCCCTGGAATTCGGCAGCACCGGAAATGCAGACGGAGCCATGTCGTCGCCCTGGGCACGGCTGCAGCCGCGCTCTGCTGGCGAACAACACCTGGCCTAGCCGGCCTGTGCCTTGGTGGAAGAATAGGTCGTCGGAATGGTCTGCTCCTGCTCGGGAGCGGCTGCTTCCCGCGCCCTGGTCGCAGGAAGAAAGATGCTGAAGGTGGTTCCGGTCGGCGGCGCGGTGGAGCTTTCAACTTCAATCCTGCCGCCGAGTTTTTCGACAATACCCTTAATGACCCACAGTCCGATGCCTGTGCCCTTGTCGCCTTTGGTGGTGAAGAAGGGTTCGAATATGACCTTCAGGTTTTCGGGGGCAATGCCGCAGCCGGTATCCCGGACCTTCACCGTCACCTGATCGTCGCCGGCGCTCTCGATGGCCAGCGATAACCGGCCGCCCTGTCCGATGGCATCGACGGCATTCGTGATAAGGTTGGTGAACACCTGGCGCAACTCGCTGGGGAAGATGGTCACCTCGCCTGCAATCTGATAGTTGCGCTCGACTTCGATCTTTGCCGCCTGAAAGCGCGGCTGGTACATGGCGCAGACATCGTCGAGCAGCTCGGAAAGCCTGGTTACGATGGGCAACTTGGTGTCGCGATGCGGCGCCAGCGTCTGGCGGCTGAGGTTGGCAAGTCGCCGAACTTCGCGCGCTGCCATGTCGACCAGCTCCAGCGCCTCGTCGTCCAGCGACGGGCTGCTCTTCAGCAGATGCATCATGTTGCTGAGCGCGTCGAGCGGGTTGTTGATCTCGTGAGCGATGGTGGCCACCAGCCGGCCGGTGGCCGCGAGCCGTTCGGAGCGGCGCAGCGCCTCCTCCAGTTCGTCATTCAGTTTCCTGATCTGCTCTTCCGCCAGCTTGCGCTCGGTCACATCGCGGATAGCGCCCGTGACGTAGGTACCGGTCTCGGTGGTCAGCGGGCTGAGACTGATTTCCACGGGAAATTCGCTGCCGTCCTTGCGCAGCCCGAACAGCTCCAGCCCCACGCCCATGGGCCGCACATGCGGATCGGCGAAGAAAGTCCTGCGATGCCGCGGATGCTGGTCGCGATAACGCTCCGGGATCAGGCACTCGATGCCGCGGCCGATGAGCTCGGAGCGCGCATATCCGAACAGCCTTTCCGTTTGCGCGTTCACCAGGGTAATCCGTCCGCGATCGTCGACGATGACCATCGCATCCGGCGCCGCCTCCAGCAGGGAGCGGAACTTGTCCTCCGCCCTCTTGCGCACGGTAATATCCCGCACGGCGCTCGCCACCAGCACGCCCTCGGTCGTCTTTATCGGGCTGAGGCTGACTTCCACGGGAAATTCTGTCCCATCCTTCCGTATCCCGAACAGCTCCAGCTCCGCTCCCATCGGCCGCTGGCGGGGATCGGAAAGATAGGCGGTGCGATGCTGCAGATGATGCTCGTGGAAGCGCTCGGGGATGAGCACCTCGACCGAGTAGCCCAGAAGTTCCCGCCGCGAATAGCCGAATAGCTCTTCGGTGCGCGAGTTGACCAGCACGATCTTTCCCCGCTGATCGACGATGACCATGGCATCCGGCGCCGATTCCAGCAGCGCGCGGAATTTGTCCTCGGCCCCCTTGCGCTCGGTTACATCGCGGATGGCGCTGATGACCATCAGCCCGCGTGGCGTGTGCAGCGGGCTGAGGCTGATCTCGACAGGAAATTCGCTGCCGTCCTTGCGTTGACCGCAGAGCTCGAGACCCAACCCCATGGGCCTGGAATGCGGGTCGCCGGCGAAATAACCGGCGCGATGTCCAGGGTGCTTGGCGCGGAAGCGCGGTGGTACCAGAACCTCGACCTTCTGGCCGACCAGTTCGGCGGGGGAATAGCCGAAAAGCCGCTCGCTCTGGGTGTTGGCGACGACAATAAGGCCCTGCTGGTCGACGACAAGCATCGCATCGGGCGCGGCGTCAAGGATCGCCCCGAAGTCGGCTCCCACAGGAATTTCCATGGATTCCCCAGTTGTACGGAATTGTAGCTCCATCTGCCGGGGTCTGGGTCAAGGAAAAAACGCGGTGCCGCGCTGTTTTTCTGCCCGGGTTGCCGGACAGGAACGCCAGCAGGATGCAGACTGCCCCGCGGCAAAAGCGACCGGCGGAGGGCTGCCGGTGCATCCGGGCGGTGGGCCGTTGTCGTCGTGGAGCAGGAAATGTCAGGCGCCGGAGCGGCGGTTGCTGATGCTCACAATGCGGATCCTGCTGGGGCGGCGCCTTGCGCCAGCGGCTGCACGAGGTGCGGCGAGCCTTGCCAGCACGCGCGGCGGATGATGTTCCAGGCTGGTTTCGATGGAAGTGACCACAAGCCTTACATCCGGTTTGCGCAGGTTGGCCGAGGTCAGACGCAGCCGGCCGGAAGCGTCGACCACAATGCCCTTGTCGAGCACACGATCCAGCAGGTCGATGATTTCCATGCCCGACGGCTTGCGATGAACAACCATCATAAGGTCTTTGCCGGGAGCGGCAGCCCCGCCTCGTATCGTGCCGGCAGGCAGCCTGCCAGACGGCACACGCTGGCGTTGCCGGCATCAATCCAGCGGTTTACACATCGGTTTTCTCGGACGAAGCGGTTGAGCTGTTGATGCAGGAAGATGCCTCGCGCGCGGCTGAAGATGCCTGCCGATTTGCCGTTCGTCCCTAAGCTGCAACCGGCATGTCGTACACTCGATCCGGAGCACAACCGGATGAGGAATGGTCTTGCCATGATCGTCTGCGCGCTGGTAACAACTGCCATTCACGCGCAGGCGCAGCAGTCGCCACCCACCTTGGCCGCGCAGTTGCCGCCGGTTCCCGGTGAGGTAGTTACCGTTACCGCCGACGCCGGCTTTCACAACGAGCCTGCCATCGCCGTCAATCCCGTCAATCCCCAGCAGGTCTTCGCTGCCTACCAGGCGCACGCCAGCGTGGTGTATTCCCAGGATGGCGGCAGATCGTGGAAACCGGCGACGGCGACGGCTTCGACCGATTACAAGATTTCCGGCGATGTCGCCGTCACCTTCGACAAACACGGCGCGGCCATCCTGTGTTACATCGCCTTCGACAAGCTCGGCACCGAGAGCTACTGGGCTCACGGCGCAACACGCAATGGAATCTTCATCCGCCGATCGGCCGATGGCGGCGCAACCTGGGAGAAGCAGGAGCATGCCATCATCGCCCATCCGAGCAACCCCGGTATTCCGTTCGAAGACAAGCCAGGAATTGCCGCCGATAACGGCGACAGCCGATATTCCGGCAACCTTTATGCCGGCTGGACCGAGTTCCGCCTGGACGAGACGGTCATTCTCTTTTCGCGCTCGAGCGACGCCGGCGTGACGTGGTCAGCGCCGCTGGACATCAGCAGCCATCATGGGCTGCCGCGCGACGACAACGGCGCGGTGGAGGGCTTCTCCGCGGCGGTGGGAGCCGATGGAACGGTTTACGCGGTTTGGGCCGACGGCAACTCCATCGCGTTTACCTCCTCGCGCGATGGCGGCCGCACGTTTGCCAGGAGCCGCAGCGTCATCCAGACCGCGCCGCTGTATTTTGCGCTCGCCGGACTGGATCGCGCCAACGGATTTCCGCAGATCGCCATCGATCCGCGGCATGGACACAGCGGAAGACTTTATGTGACGTGGAGCGATTACCGCTCCGGCGATGTTGCCGTGTACTGCTCCCGCTCGGATGACGGCGGCAGGTCCTGGAGCGCGGCGGTGCGGGTGAATTCCAATCCGCCGCACGACGGCACCGATCAGTTCTTCCAGTGGCTGGCGGTCGATGCCGCAACCGGAGCGGTCAACGTCATCTTCTACGACCGGCGAGTGGACGCGGAAGACCGCAAGACGACCGTGACCCTGGCGCGCTCCACCGATGGCGCCGCAACATTTACGAACTATGCCTGGACGCGCGAGGCGTTCGTCCCGCGGCGTGAGGAGTTTCTGGGCGACTACATCGGGGTGGCGGCGCTGAACAATAAAGTCTACGGAGCATGGGCGGAAATTGCGCCTCCGGGAACGCCGCAGGACAAGTCCACACCGCCGCCGACAGAGTTCCGCCCGCACTGCATCGTGCGCGTCGGAGTGGCCGATTTCAGCCATACCGGGAAATAGGATTGTTCATCCATCCAGACAGATGCCCGCACCAGGAAGGCGCGGACCGGGATGCCCTGATTATTCAGCCAGGGCGGCCCGGGCGGGCTCCGGCGTCACCACCACCGGGACGATGGTCAGCATGTCGGTCCGCACCTTGTCCCACTGCTGGATCAGCAGGCCCTTGTCTTCGAACAGCTCGCGGATCCTTGCCGAGTCCCAGCCCACGACTTCCTCCAGGATGGGCACCAGAATCGCCAGCACGCTGTCGCTGATGACCGAGCGCTTCGCAATCGGCGCAAGATACCTGTTCTCCGAAACCGCAATCGTGAAGCCGTCGCGCCGGTTGACGTGCAGCATGACGTGAATGTCCGAGCTCCCGTCGCCCACGTACACAATGCGGTCGGGACCCGTCCTCAGCTTCTCCAGCAACTGGTCGATGACGGCGACCTTGCCGTAGCCGGCGGTCACTTGCAGGATGCGCTCGATCTCGCCTGCTGCGTTGTATTCGAATTCCGTGCCATAGATGTGGTCGGGCGGAATGATGCCTTCCAGCGCCGAGCGGATCACCTCCACCGGCCCGGCCGAGATGACGTAGAAATCGAAGTGGAAGCCTTCGACCTCCTCCGAGAGGAAGCGGTAGAGCGGCTCGATGTCCGGCTTCAGGCGGACGCGTTTGCCTGCCTCATACAGATGTTCGTGGCGCACCCGCGAGCGGAACTCCGGATCGTGGAGCAGCAGGTAGGCCAGCTCGCCTCCCTGCTGCACCAGGTTCAGCTTCGCCATGCCGGTGGACCTGCGCTCGAATTCGCTCGCGGAGATTCCCAGCAGCTCGCTCAGCACGTAGCCCGAGTCATTGAAGCTCAGGGTCTGGTCAAAATCGCTGGCGAATATGTAGCGCTTCTTCGGTTGGATCTTCTCTGCCATGACCTCGAATTCCGGTTGCTGGTTATGCACACGCAGCCCTCAAAAACAGTCACTCTGGGTATAGGTGATTAGATTCCTGGGCAGCGTGAAGGGATGATGAAATTGCCGGGAATCCGGGCAACTGATTGCGTTTTCAACAATATGGACGTACGGAGCTGCGCAATCGCCGCTTTCGGGGTCAATTTCCCGGGCTGCCGGGTAGGGGTACCCAGGCAAATGCAGATCTTAGGCCCTTGGGGCGGGGTTTTCGGCTGATGCCGGTCTCCTTGCCGGATGTTTCGCTTCGCACTTTCCGTCCAGCGCCAGTTAAACGCGAACCCGTCAGCGACTGTCGAAAGAAGGTCGCCACCGCCCGCGCTACCACCTCGTCCTGAAAATCGGCGAAACAGACCGGGCGGCTGCCCGGGGGCAGCTCGCCGTGCTGAGCCAGCAACAATATGGGCGTCTGCGGGGCCATGCGCTTCAGTTGCTCGGCAAGCGCGCTCCCTTCGCCATGGCCATCGTGGCTGACCATGATCTGGTCCACATTGAGTTGCGCAAGAAATTTTTTCGCCCGTTGCAGATTGTGGGCCATCAGGAGTTGAAAACCGGCGGATATCAGAGCGGAAACGAAAGCGGTGTAAAGTTCCGGGTGATCGCAGACGAACAGGAGGGTCAATCGTTGACTCATGCTGGCAGTACCTTTCGAGGCCAGAGAATTGTGTAGCACGGGGAGCGGCGTGCCCGGCCTTCTCGAAAGGCTGCTGTCTACCGAACCTGGGAACAGCCTGTCGCAATGCAGATAGCGCAATGGTGCTGGATTGCGGGCGCATGCGTCAAGGAATTTTTGCGCTCGCGAGGTGATCTTATGGCAACACGCCAGGGCAAATTCCCGATGCTGCCGGCACCGGCCCGGGTCTTCACCTGAGGCGCATCAGGTTATTTCACTATCCGGATCAAAGCCGCGATTCGGGAATGGAGCTTGCCTGGTTGCCCAACGAAAATCTCGCCACCGGCGTGCGGATGACGAGGCAATCGGAGGGAATGTCGTGCAGCGCCTGGCGGCGCTTGGTCCAGCCCGACATCATGAAGCCGATGGTCAGACAGAACAGCGAAAGGAACTTCATCAGATGACGCACGGTCGCCTGGCCAAACGAGGTGCGGCCGCCATCCGCGGTAATCACCTGCAGCCCCAGGAGTCGCTTTCCCAGGGTTGCGCGCCACGACGAGCTCTCGGTAAAGGCGCAGTACAGCCAGGAGCCGACGGCCAGGATTGGAACGAAGGCATACCCTGCTGCGAACTTGGACTCCTCACTGGAGAGACCGAGCAGATGCCTGTACCGGCCGAGCGCGAAGTCAATCGCCCAGGTCAGCAGCAAGGCCCCAAGGACCTCAATGCAGACGTCGATAGCTCCCGCCCACGCCCGCAGCCAGAACCCGGCGTATGCGACGGTATCCGAAGGGGAATCGGCAGCCACAGCCGGCCCGGATCCGTCCACGGACGGCAACTCCTTCCGCGCCGCCGGTTCGCTCAGCAGGTCTCCACAGAACAGGCAGAAGTTCCCGTCCGGCAGGCGGCTGCTTCCGCAGCTTGAGCACGCCTGGTCGAGCACCATCTCCATCGGATGGGAATACTACGCCCGTGTAGCTGGCCTGTAAAGCAGGACAGGTACTCTGGAAGGCTCCGGGTTCATGGAGAATAACTGCCCCAGCGTCGCCTGTACTCGTAAGTGCAAGTAGACGCAAAGGTTGGATCGAAACCGAAACCAGGTCCCCGGACTATTCCCATTCCGGCGGCCAATCCCGCTATGATTCGGCGGCTGCTGTGGCGCCGGCAGCCACCGGAGCAACCCGGGCGAAATCCAGCAGGTTCAGTTGCACCCCGGCGAAGTCCGGATGCTGGTTGTAATCCACGCTAAAAGCCAGGTCGAGCGCATCGCCGGCCAGCAACGGTTGCTGCGTAATCCGGCCGGCCATGTGCCAGCCCACCCCGTCCTGCGCGCGCTGGAAAGGGCCGCCAGGCGTCGGCCGAGCCCCCAGGGCCCGGAGTTTCAGATGCTTCTCCTTCACAATCCTGGCGGGCTGGATGAGCTGCGCATTACGCGCCACAAACACGGGTACAGGATTGCCTGAGCCAAACGGCTCCAGACGCTGCAACGCCAGCCAGAAATCGTGCCTCACGTCGTCGAGGGAAACCTCGGCATCGTATTCCAACACGGGGATCAGGTCCTTCGGCGTCAGCCGCTGGCGGGCGTAGCGGTCCAGGCGCAAGCGCAGCTCGGGGATGCGTTCCACCGGCAATGCGCAGCCTACCGCATGGGAGTGCCCGCCGAAGCGGGTAAACAGCTCCGAACAGGACTCCAGCGCCTCCAGCAAATGAAACGGCATGATGGAGCGCCCGGAGCCATGCGCCTCGCCCTGCTCGCACGACAGAACCAGCGCCGGCCGGTAATAGCGCTCGACCACACGGCTGGCGCAGATGCCGATGACGCCGCGATGCCAGCCCTCGCCTTCGATGACGATGCAATAAGCGCTGCGGAGCTCCGGCGACGCTTCCATCTTCTCCTGGATCTCATCCATGATCCGCTGCTCCTGCTGCTGGCGGTCGCCGTTGAGCTGGTCGAGCTGCATGGCCATCTCCGCCGCCTTGCCGGCATCTTTCTCCGTGAACAGCTGAATCACCCGCTCGGCGATGTCCATGCGGCCGGCGGCATTGAGCCGGGGAGCTACCCGAAAGGCGACGTCGCCCGCGCTGAGGGAGCGCGACCCGTCCAGTTGGCAGTTGGCCAGCAGCGCCCGCAATCCGGCATTGACCGGGGTACGCAGGCCTTCCAGCCCCAGCCTGGCGAACACGCGGTTTTCTCCGGTCAGCGGCACCGCATCGGCAATGGTCGCGATGGCGACGATTTTCAGGAACGAGGGCAGCAGCCGCTCGCGCCCGCTCTCCACCAGCAGCGCCTGCGCAATCTTGAACGCCACGCCCGCGCCACACAGCGACTTGCAGGGATATTCGCAGCCATGCTGATTGGGATTGACGACCGCCAGGGCCTTCGGTATCCCATCGGCCTGCGGCAGGTGGTGGTCGGTGACGATCAGATCGATGCCGCACCGCGCCGCCGTTTCGGCCGCCGCGAACGCACGGATGCCGGTATCCACGCTGATGATGAGGCGAATGCCGCGGTCGGCCGCCTGCTCGATGACCTCATCCCGCATGCCGTAGCCTTCCAGAATGCGATGCGGGACGTGGTACTCCACCCTGCCGCCGCACAACTCGAGCGCGGTCTTCAGGATCACGATGGCGGTGGTGCCGTCGACGTCGTAGTCGCCGTAGATGAGTGCGGTCTCGCCGCGGGCGATGGCGGCCCGGAGGCGCTCCACAGCCGGCCGCAGGCCGGCCATCAGCCAGGGAGAGTGCAGGTCCTCGGGCGATGGAGAAAGAAATTTGTGGGCTTCCTCCGCCGTCCGGATGCCGCGCACCACCAGCAGCCGCGCCAGCGCGACCGGCAGGTTCAGCTCGCGCGCGAGAGCCTCAACCTGTTGTGAATCGGCCTTGCGAAGTTGCCAGCGCATCGGAAGAGTCGCCAGTGGTCAGTAGCCCGTAACCAGCCGGTAGCCAGTTGCCGGTTGTCGCATTTCGGTTGTTTCCAGGAATGCCTTCTCGAACCGGAAGATTGTCATCACGAGCGGTAGCGAGGGATCTGCTGCTCGTGCGCAGCGGATGCCAGCCCGACCGGGCAGCAGATCCCTCGTCGGGCCAAGGCCCTCCTCGTGATGACAATCTTCTGATTCGACGAGGAACTCCTCCCAGGGAGTGGCCACTGGCAAGTGACTACTGGCAACTACTGGCAACTACTGGCTGCTGGCTACTGACCACTGGCCACTGACAGCTGGCCACTGCTTTACCTTTCGTCGTCCTGGTCGCTGTCGTCGATGGCCATCGACCCGAAGTCCTCCACCAGGTCGAGCAGGTGCTGATAGCGCTCGTACCACTCGGTGGAAGCCTCAAAGAGAAACATGACTCCCTGATGCGGCCAGCCCAGCTGGATGAAGCCGGTCTTGCCGATATAGTTGCGCAGCCAGCGCGCCTCTTCCATGTCGTCGTCGCTGGGAAACGCGGCATGCTGCAGCCGCTGGATCAGGTACTCGAGTTCGTCCCGCTGCAGCACCTCCTCGTCCATGCAGAGGAACTGCGCGCCCGCTTTCTTGGCCAGCTCGACGAAATCCTTCCAGCTTTCCGGGTTGTCCCGCGGATCCCACATGACGCTACGCACTTCCTCGGTCACGTAGCCCTGAAAACGGCTTAGACCATGGCCAAGGATGAAGGCGGTCATGTCGTCTTTCAGTCCGGATAGATCGTCGGGCATCGGAATCTCGCGTGCCGCAGCACAAAACAGCTTTGGAGCGAAAGCACATGATAACTCCGATACGGCCAGGCAGGCACCCGGCAGGTTGGTAAATCGCCGCCGGAGGTGCGATCCGCGCCGTAGCGGGACCGAATCTCTGTGTTAGACTAGCTGTTTTTCCATCTGATCCGGATCCCGCCATGCTCTTCTCCAGGGAATATGTGGGCTATCTGGCCCGCGAACTCACCAACAAACTCATTGAGGGCGAATTTATCGAGACGCCGGACAAGGCGAAGGCGATCGAGCGCGTGCATGCCGCCCTGCTGGAAGAGCTGACGCTGGAAGACCGCATCAATGACGAGGTCCGCATCATCCTGGAAACCTACTCCGACGAGATGCAACGCAGCGGCGCCAACTACCAGGAGATGTTCAAGAAGGTGAAGAATGAACTGGTGCGCAAGTACAAGGCGGTGCTATGACTGCGTGCCGTCTTGCCATATCTGCCGGCCCTGACCCTGACGGGGTGCTGAAGGCGGAGCTATGAGGATCAGCCGCGAGAAGATCAACAAGCTGGCGCATGCCGTGGCTGACACTCTCGCGGAGATGGAAAACGTCGATTTCATCGAGGACCGCAACAGCATTCGCCTGGAGGCCCGCCGGCTGCTGGAAAACCTGATGGCGCAGGAGGCCCGCATCGACGCTGCCGCCCGCCAGAAAATCGACAGCCAGCGCCGCACCATCCTCGAAGGCTCCCAGGAGTGGGACATCCTCTACCGCAAGTACTACAACGAGGAAGTCCGGAAGCTGGGCATCTGAGCGTCACACCTATGTGTGAGGTGAGAACGTGGGTTTCAATTGAAGCTCCCATCCGCCGGTGATAGCTTAATAAGTTCGGGATGTGGGGCGGCGTCTGCGGCCGGATGTGGCAGGTCCTGCTTATTGCTCGCGCGCGGTAGCTGCCATCGAAGCTTCAGCTCTCCCGCGTGGTACCGGGTTTCGTCTGAACTTCCCTGCTCCCGGCGAATGGCTGCCCGCAGCCCGGGTTCATTCCTGCTTATTCACATTTTTCGAGGTGGCTTGTGGCGTCTTCTTATAACGGAATTACATTGCCTTCCACCGGGACCAAAATCACCTTCGACGGCAATTTCGTGGTTCCCGACAACCCCATCATCCCTTTTATCGAAGGCGACGGTACCGGCCGCGACATCTGGAAAGCGTCGGTGCGTGTCTTCGATGCCGCGGTGGAAATCGCCTATAACGGCAAGCGCCGCGTCTCCTGGTACGAGGTTTTTGCCGGGGAGAAGGCCATGGACCGCTTCCGGACCTGGCTGCCCGACGACACCGTCGCCGCCTTCCGCGATCTGCGCGTCGGCATCAAGGGCCCGCTGACCACTCCCGTGGGCGGCG